>Ga0157364_1009278_pt1 | contig 10192 bp, 2 predicted proteins | sample AttsexASBM2_FD_111476 | JGI IMG/M metagenome (GOLD analysis project Ga0157364, IMG submission 111476) | Fungus gardens microbial communities from leaf cutter ant in Ribeirão Preto, State of São Paulo, Brazil - Atta sexdens ASBM2 | ecosystem: Host-associated > Fungi > Mycelium > Unclassified ... | reverse complement strand
TTGGGTTGTCCAGAAAGTTCGTGCCGATTTTGAAGGAAAATTGAAACGCAGAAGATTTAAATTTTAGTATACATTTATTAAATTTAAATCTTTTGCGGCACGAACTTTCCGGACAACCCAATAGAATGTTTCAGTTGAGCAAAGATTTTTCTAGTTTATGATTCCGTGCCTAGAGCATACACAAGCGCCGCAGGACGTCCCAAATGGGATTTCGAGTTGCTGCCTGACTATCGTCACTCATCGTTGGCTGCGCCATGAGATTCGGTCCAGAGGCGATGGATTTAAGGGGGGGCTTTAAGTACAATGCGCTACATGAGTCATACGTGACGTGCGCAAATGCACATGAGAGAGGATAGCCCCCTTCTGATCGTCACGGTTTCGCCCTACGATCGAACGTATCGTTGCACTGTTGATAAAATTAAATGTGGCCTCTTCTATTCCCTTTCTTCAAGTACTGTAATTTTATGAAATGAAAACGATTCTATATCTACTGTTAACTATCAAAGGAGCAATGATAATCTAATTCTTTGATAGATTATAATTTATTATTTTAACTTCCATATATGTCAAAATGTAAATCCATCCATTTCTGTGATTGCATAATGCGTTACTTAGTTTCAAACAATATTCGCACTAATGTATGCACCACTGACCAAAATTGTGTACATTAATACTTACTAATGCACAATAATACCTAATTTTTATGCCCACTAATACCCTAATAATGCCCTAGTAATGCTCATTAATATCATAGTAATTCATAACCTCATTCCGCTTATTATAATACACAACTGTCTTAAGTAATGTACTCAGCGGTTTATTCCTCGATATGCACTAAATAATAAATTCAATTTGAGAATTAAATTTAATATATTTCCTGAGATAAATTGTTTAATTCTATTGTTTTAATTAAATTAACACACGATGTATTGATCAGTGGCGATCTATATTAAAAATAAATTTTAATTGTATAATTTGATGTTATGAATTTAACAATGTACGCATATCTTGAAAAGTATAGAAATATATCTATACGATTAATTTAAAGATGGAAGGAAGATATTTTATATCGATAGTTAAAATAGATACATTTTTATTAAATGCGAAACAGTAAAAGATAGAATAGGATAATAATTTTTCTCATGTTTTATTAATTTAAAATATTTACGAATTAAAATATAAAATATAAAATATAAAAATATTTAAGCAAAAACGCACTTGCTGCAGTTATATGAAGTATGAGGATGCCTATTTTTATGGTTGCCATTTCGAATGAACGTACAGAATATGCAGGGTCTGGCACAAACGAAGAGAGTATCGCCCGGTGCATCTCGATCGTCCCTAGAGACCATCCTTCGTAACAAAAGGGTTGCAGGCAGGGGAGAGCACAAGGGAGAGATTTGTCAGTGGGATTTGTAACTATGGAGAAAGGAGAGAGAAAAAGAGAGAAAGAGAGTGAAAGGAACACAGAGGGGGTAAAAAGGAAGAGGGGAAAAAGGGAGGGATTTAGGCACGATGCTGTGAGGAAAATGATGCGCAGGCAAGGGGAGATCACCGCAGGGGGTGGCTAATTTAATGACTGCCGATTGGCTATGCATAGAACACGCAGATGGGTGGACGTTCGTTTATTCACGCGTATGGTCTTTCTGTGTGTGCATATTGCGTGTGTATATGCGTGGGCGTGCGCGCACTTGCATCGATAATGTCGGGATTTCTGGTTTGCAGCTTGCACGTGGGTGAACAATGACGAAGCTTTAACCCATTGTAGGAGTAATTTCTAAGACCTTCACTTTTAATTGGCATTTTTAGATTATAATCTAGGAAAACTTAGTTTGGAATGAGAACTCTGCATTATATATACATATCTCTATACTCTCTGCTGTATGAAATTTGTATAAAAATTGTACATCTGAAATATCTGCATTTTATGATAGAATATTCTTGCAGGAATAATTAAAAGCTGTACTCTTGGTACTCGATTTCTATAACATAATCTACTAGAAGAACTAGTTTTAAATGAATTGCATTACATACTCGTTCTCTTTATGAAATTTTTATAGAAAGTGTACATCTGAAATATCTGAATTTATTCTAGAAACACAGTAACCTCATACCTTTTATATTTTGTTATGCAAACGTTGTGCATTATATTTATAACGATCATAAAGTAGCCGGGAAGTTCGTATTCTATTATCTGCACCGGGAAAATGTCAGCGCTATTATGCCAGAGTAGTGGTATTATTCCTCTTAGTAGAGGAAAGTGTTATGATAATGATTCATTCATGGCTTCCGCGTTTATGTCCTAGTATGTATAATGTATAGCGTATTACAACGTATAATACATTTATATCACACCTGTGCTAATAATCAAACGATATCGTTGCACATATTCATTATGCATGATTATATATCACCGCTTATCTAAAACATTAAAACGAGATTGCAATCTTTTTGGCTTCACGTACTGAGTATTGTTTAAATCAACATAGTATTGCGAGTCATTGATAATTTATACAAGAAATTAATACAAGAAATTCCCCTGTTGATTAATCAATGATTTTCACGGAATACACGTGCGTAAAAATTTACATATATAAATTTAAATATACATACATTTTCGTATCATAATTGCTACATCTGGAAGTTTTTCCTTAAGTTTGCAAATTAGGATGACGAAGCTAATAATTAACCAAATGCAAGCCGACAATTTTTTATGTTTATTTTATAGCTCGAAGTGACGTAACTCGTAGTATATAATTGAAATATTATTTAAAAACGAGTATTCTGAATCAATTACCTAAGATTTGTCAGCAATATTTGTTCAACAAAATATATTGATCTATTTGAAGAATATAAATATGTACAACTGCTATATTAAGCCAAATCCAGACCAAGCAATACACAAAGCGAATGAGTAATTTGCTTCAGTGAATGACAACGGAGTCATAAGTACTCTAAATCCGGTTTAACAATTGATAAAAATGTCGAAGATTAACGGGACTCTCGTTTGCGGGATCCAATAACTTCCAATAATAACGAAGTAACGTAAATTATTTAAAGAAACGAAATGTACATATGAGACAAAGTGATGGCAACAGACTGTTTAAAAAATGCAGTGTTTACATCATGCGTTTTTGTTCTTGCACGCGTCGTTATGAAAGCATCACGTTTTATCGTTTCTTTTTTTCAGGACACGTGTTCACAGCTGTACTCTTTAATCGCCGAGAAGAAGCGTACTACACAGAATCAAACGTGTTATGCAATTCCATCGATCGATTTTATTAATAGCCGTTGTCATTTCTTCCGCAGAGTTATTGATAGCGAGTTATTTTTCACGTAATAAAAGTTTGTCTCACGAGCCAATACTTTACATAATTATATTTATATGTTTTGCCGATTTTATCTCTCATCAAACTTGTGATCATAAAATGTAAAATAAAATACGATAAAATATCAATCTTGATTAAAAGTGTCAACTATATTTTTAAATATGCAGATAAGCATATCATGACTTTTTTAAATTAATGAATAACTTAAAATATTAATGAATAACATATAACACATAAGTGTCCAATAATTTGCGACTTGAATTTTATGATGATAAATTTCTTAATAAATCAGAATTGATTTTTGCTTATCAAAAAAATTATTTCCGAATTATTGAAAAAAGTCTTTCTTTCGAAATAAACACAAACAGAAAACTATTCCTTAAAATATTCTTTAATTTAAAAATAAAATTTTCTTTGATAGAATTTTGTTTTGTGGAAATTTAATCATGAAAGTGTATAATCTTCAAAAACTAGAAGATTGCAATAAATAATATTTTTCGTGGTTATTTCTATGGAAAAATAGATTCCAGATTGACCAAGGAATCTCAATTAAGCTTGCGAATTTTTTTTTAAATATTCTATAAGTATACAAGTAATTGAATAACGGAGAATATCAATGTTACAATAAGTATCTTAATACTTTGCCATTACATGTCCAGTTAAAAATTAATTCAGAATCGTTATTTATACTTCCTAAGATATTTAAATATATACAAATAAATCACTTTTTTTAATCAAAGTTTTTTTAATTCAAAGAAATTCCGTCATAAATCTTATATCGTTATATCACCATTATTTTGATTCAATAGTCAATTTGTACGTATTCATGATTGAAGAAGGTCGACAGTAATTCTAGAATTATTCTGTATTGTGTCAATACTAATCTCTAATAAGGAAGCATAAATCATTCGTGCTTTACAATACAGCTAGTTTAGCTGAGTAGGAGCGAAGTCTCCACTGTTATTAACAAAAATTTGATTTGAGCCGTATATTTATTATCAATCACCGTTTTGGGAATCACTACGCTGATGGTTGTTACTGTACCTTTGATGCACTTCCATTATGGCGATGCCGGGGATTAGTAAGCCGAGATTTCCCACGCGTTGTTGCGAGGGGGAATACCCGCCCGTCCTTCCTTCCTCCCTCGCTCCTGTTCATGCGAATTATTTTAATTTCGAGGGTTACAGTTGCAACTCTATTCCCCGACACACATCACAGCAACGTCACTTCTCTTTCATCTTCCATTATCTTCCTTTTCTCGATGAAATTTATCGTTCGATCGCTTCTTCCACTTGCATAATCTTGCTTATTCTTGTAATATGACTTCATCCAAATTAATGCGACAGATGCTAACATACGCAAATCCAATTATTCTCGCAGTCAATATTCATGCAATCGAAGTATGGACTTGAACCGCACCTATTTTTCATAATATGTTTTAATACATTGATGAAATCCATTGAATAAGAGAAGAAAATATCATTCACACACTCCTTACATCATGAAGCTGTTATATGTATATTTTTAATATTTTTAACATGATGTTCCCAAGTAAGCTGGATATTTAGATGTAATTGTGTAATTGTGTAATTGCGCCATTAAGGCATATTTGTCAAAACATCCACGTTCAATTATTCGTGTTTTTATCATCTCTTAAATATCCTTAGAGGATTCGTCCCACGGACGCGAGAATCATCCAGCTCCCATTTCTGCTCCCGATTCGCCGATGGCGGTGTTCTTTTCACGAGACACGCGTGCGGGGCTTTATTTTCCCGCGCCATGTGTCGACGACGTAATTTCTGGGACAGGTTTTGTAAGGGAGGACACGTGCAGCAGCCGGATCGTGCAGGACCCCTCGTGATGTGATATTCGTCCTCGTTCGCGTGTCGTACATTCGTACAACCATCACGAGCCTTTTGCGTTGTATAACGTTTCGTGTCTCAATTCAGTATGTGCCACCAAAAGTCTGTTATTTTCAACATTCCAGTAGTCTCGGTAAGAATACTTTGTGAAGTTAAGATTTAACTGTCAAAATTCGTATTGTTTATAATATAATAATAATTGCATTATCTAAATCGTGTTATCTCGATTAAAGTAAATTTGTATTATTCCGCTAAAGTATTTTATGATGACTAAGTACGTTCGATGTAGCATAATAGCAAATGCTAATGCAATAATTATCTCCCGTATATCCAATGTAACAACACGGGAATATATTTTTGTAGCTTGGAACAAACTTTATTATTAGTCCGAAACATAGATTGTTGGCCGATAACATTTACCATATAGTAGTACGGGTGGGTTTTAGCCGCGGGATTTAATGCGAACAATATAGACGGATGTAGAGAAAGAGACGGAAAAATGATACCGGCATGAAGAGACGATGTGCAGAGACGATCAGGCAGCCCGTCTTCTTTCCGCAATGAGACACCGGTCAGTCATTATTCCCGCACAATTGTCATTCCGATGTAATGTGTCGCGAGCAGCTGCGCTCTCGCCGCTTCTTTGGCCGCGCTTGCGATTATCATCCTTCGATCGTACGATCGCGTAATATCATGGCGGATCTGCCATGTTCCCCGGCGAGCGAGAACAGCTGGAGGAAGTGTCACGAGACACGCGCTCAACCAGCCACAAAATGCTGGTAATCGTGCCGGCGGTCGATGATATAAAGATGACGACGACATCGCGATCGTTGGTTCGAGAGCTTATTTAATTGGCCCACATTGCACGATAAGTAGCTTCATTAACTGGGAAAGAGTGCGGAGTAAATGGAACTTTGTCGGCGGTTTATCGCTCTGCTCGTCGTAAACGCTCGACGAATTTGCAAGGGTTTGCAATTAGTAAAATGTCGGAACGACATAGAGAGCGAGATAAGCGTTCTCTAAAAAGTGGAAACGATGAGCTTGGCTACGTTGGTGAAAGTAGAATGGATTCAATGTTGTATTCAGAGATATTTATATCCTTTTATTTTTACGTCGTAGAACACGACATCCTTTTACACAACTGTTTTATCTCGTTAAATATATACCAGTCATTTAATATTTACAGCTGTTTTTATATTTTTTTATAATTTTTTAAAACTCTAGAAAGGAGTTTCCATTACTGTGAATGTAAAAACCATGACGTTGCTATAAAACTCGAGTGTCATCTGTCTGATTAGAATTTGCACGCGGGCTTTATCGGGATTAATCTACAAACTGCGAGCGTGATATAGGGAGAAAGTGATCACAGATTGGGATATGCTCTCTCTCTCTCTCTCTCTCTCTCTCTCTCTCTCCCTCCTTCTTTTTCTTTTTCTGTTTCGGACATGGTAGAACGATAGTTCGACGACCGTGGATCCGATCTGCGTTTGATATCTTATTGCATGCGTGCGTGCGTGCGTGCTCGCGCACGATACACGGCAGGAAGCTGTCGGTTTAGATAAGATCTGGAAAAAGGAACGAACGAGGCCCCCTAAGTACCTCGCGCACATCCCTTCAGTTCGTTACACCCCATAAAACGTACCCCCGCGCGCAATAACCGACGCCGACCCTCTTCTCAGCCGCAGTGATTCCGTCAGGTCGTGATGCCAAAGACACACCCGATATATATATATATATATATATATATATATAAAAGCAAAAAAATAATTATTGCGAGTTATGTGGTAATTAGCAGCAATGTTAGTTACACCGAATAAATAAAATTGAATCTATATTATAGAATTATATTATAGAGTTTAACTCCGCGTCGTTATTTATTGGCTATATAAATGGCGATAGCCTGAAAATCTTAATAATCATTTTTATTAAAATCCTAATATTAATCTATTAATAATCTGTACATAATGAGACAATAATAATATTTTTATGTAAACCTCTAATTGTTACCTTAGAATGTTTCACAACGGGAAGAATTAAACATAAAACATTTTTCCCCGGGGGATTTGTATATTTTTTTTTTATAGACACACTTCGGTATATTCAGGATTGATAAAAAGCTGCAATGGACGAAATAGGCCCGCAAGTCTAAGCGCGCGTGCGCGAATGCGAGATTAGGACTTTGTATAGAGAAGGCCAAGAGGAGATGAGGAGCGAAAGGGAGGAAGGTGAGAGCAATCGAGTGAGAGGTGCGAGAGAAAATGAGAAAGATGCGTAGGTGGATGAGCAGGCAGGGGTGAAAGGAAGGCAGGGGAAGGTGTGCTAGACGTATCGATCAGGCCAGGGGCGGTAAGGTTCTCGTCGGGAAAGGTGGTGACGGTAGGGCTCGTGAGAAGGGAAGGGGGAGAAAAAGGAGAGAGAAACATTCTCTTTCTCTTCCTCTTTCTCCTCCCACTACTCCCGAAAGCGTTATGAGAGGAACTTCGTCTTCGGAACTGGGTGGGCGCGGAAGCGAGACGCTAAGAGGCCTCTTTTCGAACCCTTCTTGGTTCTTGTGCCTTCCGCTTTTTGTCCCGGAACACATAAGAGAGTTTCTCTTCTCTTCTTTTCTTTCGCGGTATTATTTTTTCAGATTCTCGATGCTTTTGACTGGAAAGATCGCGTGCACATTTTTCAAAGTAACTGATAAAGAATAAAAGTCATACGCAACAAACATCATATATGAAACGACTGGTTTATCAATAAGAAAAAAATTAGTATATTTTTTGCATATTTTAAAAAAATCAGAGCTCTTAATTTTCGTACAACTGCTCCTTGATATATCTTTGATATTGTTTTCTCTTTGATTCGTATCTTCGATCGAATATTAAGTGAAATGAGAAAAATATAATTTGAAAAGAAAAAAAAATAAAATAAAAGTACGTAGGAAGATAGGTGAATTTTAGTTTTTGCATGGGGCTACTGCGTTCCTCGTGTCTTTCTAATAGGGAATCAGAAACCAGTTTGGAAAGAATTAAAATTGTCGCACGTGGCTACTTTCGACGGGCATGCGACGCATGGGTGCACGCTCGCTTGTGGCATAACTTGCAACTTGTCGTAAGTAACAGGTGGTTTCGACCGCCTGCAATTATTGGCCACGAGTGGCCAATAGCGATTAAACTCTTTCGCCGCCATTTATGGTCGCCCGCTCTCAATTTCTAAATAATATTTGAAATATCTTGCCACTTTCGTCGAATTATTAGGTATGGGAAAAAGTTCGTGACATTTTTCCCGTTAGATGTAACGGGAAGAATGCCACGAACTTTTTCCCATACCTAATATTCCCGGGGACTCGCTACGTTCGCGGGGAAATATTTCTCTTCGTCATCATCTCGAGTACTTGCGAAAAAAAGTTAAATCTTCTCTCTTTTAAATTGTGAATCGTGTAGAAAAAATTACTGTGTGTAATCGCACCTAGGTGCGTACATCATGTCCCTTCGAACGAGGCGGCGGAAAGCCACACCTTTAGTGCGTGGGCTGATGCGTTTCCGGTATGAACGGGCGCGACGTAACACTACCGATCGCGGCCTCATCTCGAGATGTGCGTATTAGGCGTACGAAATATGTCTATGTGTACCTGACGCGTATATCTAACAAGATATCACCAAGTTCTAATCCAATAGTATCATGTAACTAGGTGTCATGTGTCGTATAATAATATTACACGAGGTCGATCGTAATCTCACGCGTGCGGCTGTGTAATCAGCGTATCAGTTACTTGGTCCGCCGATCCAATTAATTCGTGTGCTTATGACGGTGCAATTGCCTCGTTACGATCAAGAACGAATTCTCTGAGAGGCGGAGATTGATTGTAAATCCCCGTGATTACAATCTTCGATGCTATCTCAGAATGTATGTATTGTAACATCTACGTGCGCGTATAAGCGATCACTTTGAACATATATTACAAATAGTTTAAAATTTTTAAGACGTGATATTTCTCGTTCTGAGATTGAGATCATTTTTCACGTGGCGATTTTGACGATATGGAGATCCGGACCCCGAAATTATGCTGGTCTCGATATCTGTTTCGCTGGATCGATACATTCCGTCGTTTCGACGTTGTTTCAAAAGGCGACTTTACCGTTAGCATCATTTCAATTCGCGACAACACTCGTTTTAGGCATTTCCGATCGGAAGGTACCTCGGATGCTTGCCTTCAGGCTCGCCATCCTGTCGATGTTCGTCACGCACCGACATTTTACTGTTACGCATGATGCCGCGTACGCACGAGGGAAGACAAACGCGGATTGTCAGTCCTTTCCTGCCCCGCACGACATTCTACGGTACATACTTAACACAGAATTTGAATATCAAATAATAAATATCGCAATGTTTAAAATAATAATAATTTTAATAGTTTCATTCCTAGAATACACTGTGCAATTTTTCGTGCCAGAAGAAATTTTTTTCCTTCGACAAAATTGCGTCTGTCATAATTTTTAAATGAGAATTTAAAGCTAACGAATGAGCACTCTAAGTTATTCATGAATCATCACTTACACAAGAAAGTCTTATCCGTGAAATAAGTGCATGTATACAAATGGAAGCATTCGAACATGTGCTTTAAAACGTTGGAACAATATTTTAGATCTAATCTACATATCTAATCTACTTATTATATCTTCATAAATATTAGTTAGGAAATATTCTCCAATTAAGTAAGGTATTTCAAATAGCGATATTTAGATATAATGCATACCTGTTATGAAATTTTTAAAAGAAATAGTAAAACAGCATGTACATTAAATATACCTGAATTACGAGCGACTTAGAACACTTATTTATTAGTTATAAATGACTCTCATTGAAAAACAATTGCTCGAAATTTTACTAAAAGAAAAAAAAAAGTTTAATATTCCTTGTTTATGATAAAAGTTTTCACATATATTTTTATAATAAAATTCTTTTTACCTATTTTTAACCACCAATAACATAATCATGGAATCTATAATCGCTACGTAT
>Ga0157364_1009277_pt1 | contig 10192 bp, 10 predicted proteins | sample AttsexASBM2_FD_111476 | JGI IMG/M metagenome (GOLD analysis project Ga0157364, IMG submission 111476) | Fungus gardens microbial communities from leaf cutter ant in Ribeirão Preto, State of São Paulo, Brazil - Atta sexdens ASBM2 | ecosystem: Host-associated > Fungi > Mycelium > Unclassified ... | reverse complement strand
AGAAGAGAGCGGCAGCGACAAAGAAGCAGGTGGTGAAATCGGACGATGAGGGAGATGGAGACAGTGACTTTGAAGACTTGTCAAAGCCACCTCCGCGCAAGGCGGCTCCAGCACGGAAGGCGGCGGTGTCGAGGAGTAAATACATTGAGCTGTCGTCTGAGGATGAGAGGGAGGATGACTCAATATTTGTTGATGACGACGACTGAGACTCCAGCCAATTATCTCCAAATGTTAATATTGATTTTTATCAATAAGCGTAAAATCAATAAGCGGCCCCTTTGAGCCGTGCTCGTGTACGGCATGCAGTTATGATCTACTGCCAATCAATGTAGTGTCAAAGCTAGGTAGCAGTTTCCGACTCAACCACCCTAAATCATGTGGTGATTCAAAGCGACTCACGGTCAGACTAATAAATGTCAATCATGAATTTCATGCCTTTGTGTAGATTAGTAGTGTTAGAGAAGTACTGTCTAGTCCATCATCTGCTGTCTCATCTGTTATTATCTGTGTTGCTATCCAAGTTTCATTTTTGTCCCTATCTGCTCTTTCACTCTTCTGCAGCTTTTTACCACTCTAAGGTAAGCTAAACTTGGTATTCTAAAATGTTTCATTGTTCCTGGCTGTTTTCTTTTTGATCAACAATTTATTACATGGTGTTCAATCACAGTCCATGGCAGACTATCTACCTACAATTTTTGTCTCAGGAGACAGAAACCTCTCTCATAGGTAGAGAGAGACACTATCAGAATCAATAGAAATTGGGGAGAAATCTGGATAAAGGTTGCTCATAACCAACCTACTAATTATGTATCCAAGTACACAAACAGATCTATCATAGTGCAGAGTCAAAAGAAACTGAGAGAGAGATGAGACTGAGAAAACTATCTACAGAAACAGAAAAGTGAACCATTTGAGCACTCATGGAGGCTTGGAGAGAGGGAGAGGTCATTCTTGAGGAGAAAAGGCAAAAACACTTAGATACTCCTTCAAGAAGTCAACAAAGTTCTTAATTGACAGAGATGAATCAATCAAGAGACTATGAGCAAACCCAGGACAGTTTGTAAAGATGTGTTGACATGTTTCCATCTAGCAATGGCCATTCAGATATTGAGTGTACTCTGTAGGAAACAAGTGCTGTCTATACTCCTCAATAGAAGCATGGTTAAGGATGGCTCTAATCACCCTAGCATATAATATGACTGACTGGCCAATGTGAGGGAGCTGGGCTGAAAGGGCTTGTGATTCTTGTGTCTGAGAGTAAGAAAATAGTTCTCTTGAACAGTAGAATAATTAAAGGATGTTCTCCAAGCATCTAGATATGAGAGAATAATCTTGGAACAAAGAGCATCAATAGAAGTTGTTATATAAAGTCTAGTAGCCACTCTAGTATTAGTTACATTATTATAGACTAGTTTTTATCAGGACCACTCAGTATTGCTTAGGCAGTTCTAGAATTTAATCCTATGGTTAAGGCCACACAAGAAGAATGATCTAAGTACAGAGTAGACAGCCAAGAAATAAGCTTGTTCAGAATGTATAAAGAGGTCTACTGCCTTTTTAGCAGAGTCTAGAGAGTAATGCATTCAATGTCCATACTAGTGGCCTTGGAAATGCCTAGTCTTATAGCAAGCAGCTCAATATCAAGAGCAGTTGTCTGACCAGCTAGAGCTTTAAACTTGTATTAATGACAATAATGAGAGTGGAGAAAGAGGAAGAAGCCTCAAGACATAAATAGTTAAGAGACTTCAAATGAGACTTGCAACTGCTGATACTTAAGCAATTATAAGAGTAGAAGAAGATGCAATTAGAAAAGCTGTTAAGCAACCTACAATCTGGGATAGCCTCAGCATTAAAGTATTTAGTGAGATTAAGAAGTAACACTTGAGTATCCAAAAGAGAGCCCTTCAAATAAGCATACTGGATGTTATTTAAAAACAAAGTTTAGAGCCCTTTTTATAGGGAACCCTATTGAAACTACAGAAAATGTTTGGTAGAGAGCTAATTCCCACATACTAATCCTTTTGTGCTGTCATATCTAACAGCCTCTCTTTTTGAAAGATCTTTTTATTTGGTTTGCAAACTAGTCTATTTAACAGCTGACAGTAGGCTAAGCCTTTAATCAACAATCTTCTTATATTGGGTATATTTAGAACTAGTACTGACTTAATAGCCAGAGCCTACTAAGTAAGTTGGCATAAAATTACATTCATGTAGCATTCCAGATGGAATTTCTCACATCCTAGTAATTTCAATACTCTGGCTTCAACTTAAGTGTTAGAATGACTAGGCAAAGTCTATAGAGTTTAGTAGAGTTTGCAACTTCAGGAAAATTCTAAGTTTTATTACTAGCATTTACTAAGTATATGATTTACCTTTAGAAAAATTTTAAGAGAACAGTATTAGCTGAGATATAATATTACAAAGATAACTTTCTACATTTCATTTCATTTTAATTTCTTATATAAACTGTATAGTTGAGGTCTATACATTGTTTGACAGTCTGTTAGACTGTTAACTGGTTGTAATCAATTAGGTGATATTTTATTACATATAAAAGAACTAATAGTAGAATAACAAATCTTAGCCATATTAGTGTTAAACTGTACTTACTTTCTAATAGGTTATGAGCTTTAGCTTGAAAAACTAAAAGATAGAATCAACTCTTAAATATTTTTAAACATCATTGACATTATTATTACTATACTATATCAATAAATGATTACTATACAACAAAGACAGCTAATATATCAGATATATCATATAGATCATTTACTTCCATAGAAAGCAACAAATTTGACAGTACTAATTGGATAGTATTCAAAACTATAGTAATAATAGCAGCTGAAATTTGAGGAGTCATAGACTATCTTGAAGAAAATATCAATAATCTTACTGTCTTTATAAAATCTACTGAGTCAAATAATATAACTACAAAACTAAAAGAAAAACTCTCTAATACTAATATTCTGAAATTCTGATAAATTTTTGGCTGGCAAATGAAAAAATATCTGGGCTAAAAGCCTACTGTTATATAACATTTGGAACCTTGTTGGATATAGAACAAATATGTTTGGATCTGTAGCAGAACTCTGGAAATTATTGATACTATATAATAGATGGTTAGAAGTTATAAAATTATATACTGAAATACAACTGAGAAATTTATATTTTTGTGATGGTAATGACTTTATGAGTCATATAACAAGACTTTGCTTACTTTAGCAAAAAATAAACTTTATAGTTCTATACAATAATACTTGGCTTATAACTAGTATTATGAAATCTTATTGTTGCTACTTTATATAAAACTATATTTTCTATTAATATGCTTATTCAACTTAATATATATAAGAGAACTCAGTAAATTTTCTAGTATAGATGTGTTTACTTTATATACCTCTGGTATATAGTCTATATACACTTTATATCTAACATATCCTAAATATTATAAGTTATATAGGTAAAAATTATTATATATGATATTGTTTCTCTTTTACTAAGTCCAAAAAAAGATAGAAAAGTCAAAATTAAAAATTAAAAAAAAATTAAATAAGAAAATAAAAACAATTTTACTTTTGCCAATTTATTTTTAACTTTCTTAGATTTTTTTCAAATTTCTCATTATTTTATTTATACAATATTTTTGCTATATACTTTTCTAGCAACTTTTCTTTTCTAAAGTCTTATTCTTCTGTTACTTCTGTTCTCTCTTTATATACTATATTCTACTGTAAACCTCTTCTAAGATACTTAATTACTTTTCTAATTTCAATCTATTTAATATTTTTCTATCAACTTCTACTAGCTTTAGTTCTTCTATCCTTTGTTCTCTCACTAGTTCATGATATTTCATTACTTGACTTATGTTTACAACTAGATAAATTCTTATTGTAATAAGCAGTTTTAGTTTAAGTATATTAGTAGATACTACCTTTTTAATAATATATAAACTTATATACCAGCCTACTAGTTTTTTACTAGTTATTTTTTAAATATTAAGTCTTTCTTACTTAATAAGACCTTGTTCCCCTTATTCTATACTTTTATCTCTTGTATTTCTTTATCTGCCTATCTCTTTATTTCCTTTTATATTTGTTTAGTGCTATCTCAGCTTTTTTTAAAATCCTTTTTATTTTCTTTACAAATTCTATTGTCTTCTCCACCTTTCTTTTTCTTTTAATATCTACTCTCATTCTTAACTCTCTCATATAATTTACTATAAAAGAAAATATCTTAGTTGCTAAGTGAGTTTTGCTATTTACTGTAAACTTTGCAGATATCAACTATTTAGGCTAGTCTTTCTATCTATAAAATAGAAGATTGTTAACAACCTTATCTGAATTTCTAGCATATTGTTCAATTCTCAAGTCAGTTTTATTACAAACTAGAGCTTTTTATCTAAAATAATACCTTTTGGTAATTTATACAATTTTCAAACATTATTTCTAAATAATTATATCAGTTCTTCTACTATTGTTTCTTTTGTTATTACTACAAAATGTGTCATTTTTGACAACATATTATATATAACTAATATCACATTTTTTTCTGCTACCAATAACAACTTAGTAATAAATTCTACTATTAAGTATATTTATAGTTTAATTTGTACATTGTTTACTATTAGTTTCTTTACTAATACTTTTGTTCAATTCATTCTTTGATATAAATCATATTCATTTATATATATCTTATATGGTAGCACTTATAAGAGAAGTAGCAAATAAACAATTTTCTCTTTCCTTAGCAATTTTTTACTATTCTACAATGTCTCAATTCCCTTCTAACATGAAGATAGATGTTGTTAGTGACAGTATTATGAGAAGGAGGTCTAACCTCTCTAACAAAGCAAGTTCAAGAAGTTTTTTGGTTTTTTCAAGTACTTCTTCTGTTTTCTACCATGAATGTATGGAGGTAAATAACAATAAACTTGAAGAAGACATTAGGGAGCCCATTGACAGCTCTTAACTATCCTACAAGAATACTACAAATAAAGATGAGTTTGTCAGTGGAATAACTAACACTTTCCCTACAGATGGGAAACAATGTGTATCTAATAAGGCTCTAGCTCTAAAAAATGCATCTCAACCATGAGGTAGGGTTAGTGTTATTAATAGTTTTAACAGCAGTCAGCAATCAACTTTAAATATTCAATTATCATATAACATCAATTAGGCTACAGATCAAGATTTTTAGAATGGTGATTTCCACTCCATTTCACTTTATGAATCAATAGAACACTTACTATCTGATATCAAGAACATCAAGATGTCTCTTAACTGAATGTCAAAATATATCCTCAACAAATCTGTTAAGAGAGATAAAGTTAATAATTTTGACAATCTCAAAGATGTTGGCAAAGTAGCTTGGAACTTTATCTCAGCTGTTTATGATTTAGGTTAGAACACTCTTAGTATTGATAACAATGTCTATTTTAGGAATAAAGTTACTTCCAAGTTTACTCCAAAAATCTACAACAACAACAATTCCAAAAACAAAGATAGCAAGAGTGATGACAAACCAGCTACTATTAGCAGATTATCTCTGCCTATTCTAGCAAAATCACCTAAGGAGATCAAGAACATTGTGAAATGAGAAGAAATCCCAAGAAAATCTTATATCCATGTATCTTCAGCAGGTAATAATATTAGTGAAGTTTTAAAGATCAAGAAGACATTTCCTAATCTATAAGAGGAAAAAATTGAAAATATTCAGAAAATTATCAACAGAGGTGACAAACCAAAACTGAGACTCAACATGACTACTAAGAGACCATCTCATAAACAGGTTATTGTTCCAATGAATAGTGACAACATTATCAAGTTTATATTGAATTCTAGCAACTATATTACTAACATTAATAGGTTGTTCAAGAACATCAAATCTAATTGCAAAGCAGACTACATTCAGTTGGAAAAATCTGGTATAATCATTGTAACTGACAAAGTAACATCTGCCTTAGATCTTCAAACTATAGAGAGATATGTCAAGAATTTGAATTAAATTGATGCAGAGAATGTAGAAGCCCCTTGATTACCTCAGTCAAAGTCTTATCTCTAGATTATTGGCTTACCCTATCTCATTGAGAACATGAACACCTCTCTAACTTCAGATATGGTTGAAATAATCTTAAAAAACAACTATATCTTCAATAACATTTCGATTGCTTCTCAACCAAGAGTTATCAAGATATCTTCTAAGTCAGACATGGCCATCATATGGCTGGACATCTGGGATACACAAAGTGATACTATTACAAAAGGTTTAATCAATAGATGCATCAATATTGGAAGTTTTATTGCTATAGTTTATAGGGCAAATATGAATCTAGGCGTTCTGTAATATAAGAAGTGTTGGAAATAGGGGCATGCTACTCACTCATGTAGAGTTTAAGAATCCAAGTGTGTCAAGTATAATGGTCTGCACATGTCTGAATATTACCATCAATTTTCCTAGGGTTGTAAAGCTAATCTGAAAACTAACCCTCTAAGGTTAGAAATCAAGCAAGGAAAACCTTGCCCTCACTCATTCAGGTGTTTGAATTGCAAAGGAGATCATCAAGCTGATTCAAGCTTATATCCATTCTAGAGACATTGCTTCAACAGAGAATGGCACTTTAAAGAATATTAAAAGCTTTGCAAGAGTAGAAGACAATCAATTTATTTAGTTGTGAATGGTAACCTCTCATGATTATCAAACACATTAATATTTCTTCACAGAACATGCAAAAAAACACTTTGGTTGTCAACACAATCTTAGAAACTCAATTTTATTTTGATGTCATCTTCTTACAAGAACCACCATGGTCAACTATTTGATCAATTTCAAGTTTGAGAAGTAAAGAAGGAGTAGAATTGGTAGGAGTCCTGAGTTACCCTAATTGGCTGACCTTTTCCAGAAATTTCTATAATGAAAATGACTCTCTTAAAGTCATTATATATATCAATATATGACTTTTATCTTTTTGCTTTTCTTTACACAAAAACATTTATAACCACAGAGATGTTTTTCTTATCTCCTTTTGCAATAATAATTTAATTTAATTTTCTTTCTACTAAATATTTATTCAGACTTATTTCAACATTAAGAACAATTTGTGAGATTTTAATTATCCTTATCATTCCATTCATAGAACATTACTCTTTAACATTGCAGACTCATTTCATCTAGGACTATCTGAACTCACTAACCACTGTCCTACTAGATATTCAGACAATAATCATGACTCAAACTTGGTCATTGACCTAATGTTTCTTAGATTAGGGTCTGAAGAACTTGATTGTTATTCCATCAATCCTGAGTGGTATTTTGTTTTAGATTATGCTCTATTAACAGTTACTATTCCAATTTTCAATGAACATGTTCAAACCAAAAAGCATATGATTGTCAAAGATAGTGATGAAGAAAATAATTTTATTGCTAAATTAATTGTTGCCATCAGAGATATCGACACTAATGATATCTTGGACATAGGTTTTCTTGAAAACATTGTTCAATCTCTTGCTCATAATATAGAAAGAATATAGGCCAAGAACTTGAAGATTGTTAATATCACCAAACATTCCAAGAGTTGGTGGAATGCAAACCATAACAGAGATCTTGAAAAATACAGGTTGTCTAGGCATATCAAGAATTGGAAACAATATAAAAGACAGTCAAAAACACCAAGTGTTTGTTTTCCAATCAAAAAATCCAAGAAATTGCCAATAAGGAACATAGCCTATGGAAACTCATGAATTGAGTCAACAAAAGAAAGTTACCAGCAATTGAAGTGATCAAATACAATGGTCGTTCCTATATCAAAATTGATAATTTTTGGTTAGCCCTTCATTCATTCTTCAATATGGCTCAAGATCGTTAAATCAACATTAGAGTTTTGGATGAGATTTCCAACAAAGTCCCTATAGTTTAGGTTTCTTTTTCCAAAGTGGAACTCATTATTTCTATTAGCAAGTGTAACAATTTATTGTCTTCAGGCCCAAACAAAATAATGTGGAGACATCTCAAGTATATAGTCAAGAACAATATGTGTCTGAAGAAATTGTCAATATTGCTGATGTATACTTTGAATTAGGTCACTGGTCTTCACATTTCAAAGTCTCTACTTCTATTATTATTCCTAAACCTAACAAGAAGTCATATGATTCCCTAAAGCCTTTAGACCTATTATTCTTCTCAATATTATAGGAAAACTTATTGAAAAAGTTATTGGTGATAGACTTCAATTCCAATCGATATTCAACAATTTCATTCATCCAAGTCAACTGGGTAGACTGAAATAATGGTTGACTTCTGATGCTGGCATTGCTCTTACACATTTCATCCATACTGGGTGGGTCAAGAATAACACAGCAAGTACTTTAGCATTTAACATTATCCAATTTTTCCCACCCTTAAATCATTGACTTCTTTCTCTTATTATTAGAAAAGCTGGATTTGACTCTAATGTAGAAAGAAAAACTCAATATTTTTGGAACAACTTTTCCTCTTCTTTTTTCAATATGGACATTGGGGTAGGTCAAGGCTCAGCCCTCTCCCTTATTCTTTTTGCCTTATATATTGCTCTTATTCTTCATATTCTTGAAAAACATCTAAAAATCCTAAAAATTCCTATTTCTATCCTTTCTTTTGTTAATAATGGTCTTCTTGTAGCCCAAAGCAAATCACTTACTATTTCAAACTCTAATCTTTTCTGTAGTTACAACATCATCTTTTCAATCTTAGAAAGATTTGGACTAATTATGAAACATGGGAAGATGAAGGTTTTTCATTTTTCTAGATCACATGGTCTCTTTAACCCTCCTCCACTTGACTTATCTATATTAGAAGGTTTAGTTCTTTGATCCAAGTGCACATAGAGATACATTAGTTTCATTTTTGATAGAAAGTTATCCTTTTGTTAACATATTGATTTTTATGCAAACAAAGCCATCTCTATAGTCAAGTACATGAAAATTCTTGGCAATTCTGTATGGGGTCTCAACCTCAACAGAAATGACTTTTATACAAAAGTTGCATTCTTTCTATTACTCTTTATAGGTTTTAGCTATAGTTCTATAACAAAGCTCCATTATCTTACCCTCTCAAAGAGTTGAATAAAATACAAAGAAGAGCCACCATCTGGATCCTAGGTGCTTTCTGAACTTTGCCCTTTTTTAGTATTGAAGCTATTGTAGGTTTAATCCATATTCACTTATATCTCTAAAAGCTCAGTATTAGATCGCAACTTAGAGCTTACTCTCTTCCTCATAACCATATCTTGAGATCACTACTCAAATTGAATTTATTGGTTTCCAATACTTCTCATTCTTTATCATTGGATGTTCTCACCTCTAAGCAAAGGTCTATGATCAAAGGGCCAATTGTCGACATAGACAATAGGTTCAATAAAGTATTCTTTTTATTTGATCTGTTTAACAAGAAATTTTCTCTGGGTTCTTGTTTTATTGACATTTTCCATAGTCATTTCTCTTTTTACTATTCTAACAAACAAAGCAACCAATACATCAAATCTCATATTTGTCTCTTCAACAATATCGCAATCAAGTCTTCATCAGATTTCTCTTATGCTCTTGTTGTATCTGATATTAGCATCAAGAACAACATAGCCACATTTATCTCTCATGTCCATGTTCATGACAAACCTGTCATTAAAACAATTCATCATGCAGTTAATGTTACAACCATGGAAGCCAAACTATTTGCTATTAGATGTGGTATTAACCAAGCTTCTGCTTTACCTGGTATTGCAAACATTGTTGTTTTTACAGACTTTATTTATGCTGCAAGAAGAATCTTTAATTCTTCATTGTATCCTTTTCAAATACATGTGGCAGCAATTTCAGCTGAGCTCAGAATATTCTTCTCTAATAATTCTATTGAATCTTGGGAATTTTCTAGTTGTTGCAAATAGCCTCTTTATGAAATAGTCAATGAAGAAACCAAACAATTTCATCTATGTCCTCAATATCCTTGCAAGTCATTATGGGACTTTAGCAAGAAAAACAAATGCAACAATATTCTTTCCTTATAGAAAATGACTTTTCAGGTATCAGATGAAAAGAGAAATCTGTTATAGCGCAAGGATGTGGACAGACTTTAGGGTTAGGGTTAGTGGACAGGAATAGGACAGTAGGTAATTATTAGTCTACAACGGACATAGGGTTAGGAGATAGGCACGTGACCTGGAAGT
>Ga0157364_1009276_pt1 | contig 10192 bp, 15 predicted proteins | sample AttsexASBM2_FD_111476 | JGI IMG/M metagenome (GOLD analysis project Ga0157364, IMG submission 111476) | Fungus gardens microbial communities from leaf cutter ant in Ribeirão Preto, State of São Paulo, Brazil - Atta sexdens ASBM2 | ecosystem: Host-associated > Fungi > Mycelium > Unclassified ... | reverse complement strand
TGTACGTCAGGCCAAACTGTACTACCTGCGTGAGCGTACTGGTAAGGCTGCTCGTATCAAAGAGCGTCTTAACTAAGGTATCGCTAACGCGACATCTAAAAGTTAATAGCAAACAAGGGGTTGACCATAGGTCAGCCCCTTTTTTATGAATTGCCGCTGGTTTTTTCCATAAAAAAGCCGGTCAGAGGACCGGCTGTTATTCTCTGGCTGATAGGCTATCAGCGCGCAACGATAAAGCGATCGCTGTCAGCAATGTAGGATTTCTCTCCTGCTGGGGCGTCGATAGAACCGAAGTTCATCTGAGCGCGCAGTTTCCAGCTAGCGGGGATATTCCAGCTCTGCTGCACATCTTCGTCAACCAGTGGATTATAATGTTGCAGGTTAGCGCCGATATTTTTCTCCGCCAGCGCCAGCCAGACTGCATACTGGGCGATCCCGGTACTGTGTTCAGACCACACTGGGAAGTTATCCGCATAGGTAGGGAACTGCTGCTGCAGTCCGCTGACCACACTCTGGTCTTCAAAAAAAAGCACTGAACCGGCTGCCGCGGCAAAACCGTCAATTTTCTTCTCGGTGGCGGCCAAGGCCTCTGCAGGAACGCGTTTACGTAACTGCGCCTTGGTCAATTCCCAGAACTTCTTGTGTTCGTGGTTCAGCAGGATCAGAGCACGTGAGCTCTGAGAGTTAAAAGCCGAGGGCGCATTTTTGATGGCCGTTTCAATCAGCGCAATCACCTCATCTTCTGGTAACGGCAGGGTTGAACCCAAGGCATAAATCGTTCTACGTTTTGCGGCCAGTTCACTGAAACCTTGCGACATATTCTCTCCTTAATGATTAATGGCCCCCCAGGATAGTTACCGTACTCCACGGAGACGTAGCCGGAGGAACTGACGGTTCATTTCATCACTGATACTACGCCTTTAGCACGCTGAAGAAACTCTGTGGAAAGTATCAAATCATTTCCTCTGTCCGGGTGGGTGGGACAGAGAAATCGCGCACTACTGATGCTTATTCCACCGACAAAGCAACAATGGTAGATAAAATAGTCATTAAAAATTAATGTTTCTCTGATGCATATCAATGCTTGCCGTTACCGAGTCCGGCATTATGATAGGCAAGAGCCATTAACGGCCATTCTTCTTAGAGGAGTTCCGCTATGAAAGCAGCAGTTGTCACCCATGACCATCAGGTAGAGATTGTTGATAAAGAGTTGCGCTCACTAGAGCATGGTGAAGCCCTGCTACAGATGGAGTACTGCGGGGTCTGTCATACGGATTTACATGTCAAAAATGGCGATTTCGGCGATAAAACCGGTGTCATCCTCGGTCATGAGGGCATCGGTATCGTGAAAAAAATCGGCCCTGGCGTGACCTCGCTCAAACCGGGTGACCGTGCCAGCGTGGCGTGGTTTTTCCAAGGCTGTGGCTACTGTGAATACTGTAACAGTGGTAATGAAACTCTGTGTCGTAATGTCAAAAATGCGGGTTATACCGTCGACGGCGGCATGGCGGAAGAATGTATTGTAGTGGCCGATTATGCGGTAAAAGTCCCTGATGGCTTGGATGCAGCGGCGGCCAGCAGCATCACTTGCGCCGGTGTCACCACCTATAAAGCCGTTAAGGTCTCGAAGATCCAGCCGGGTCAGTGGATTGCCATCTACGGTCTGGGCGGTCTGGGTAACTTGGCACTGCAGTATGCTAAAAATGTCTTTAATGCCAAAGTGGTGGCGGTTGACGTCAATGACAGCCAGCTGGCCTTTGCCAAAGAGATGGGCGCGGATCTGACCATCAATCCACTGAACGAAGACGCAGCTAAAATCATGCAGGAGAAATGTGGTGGAGCCCATGCTGCAGTGGTAACAGCGGTGGCTAAATCGGCTTTTAACTCTGCGGTGTATTCTGTGCGTGCCGGTGGACGGGTCGTGGCAGTCGGTTTACCACCGGAATCCATGAGCTTAGATATTCCGCGACTGGTGCTGGACGGTATCGAAGTGGTGGGGTCTCTGGTTGGCACCCGTAAGGATTTGAGTGAGGCTTTCCGCTTTGCTGCCGAAGGGAAAGTGGTGCCAAAAGTGGAAAAACGGCCAGTGGAAGATATTAATACCATCTTCGATGAAATGGAGCAGGGGAAAATCAAAGGTCGCATGGTGATCGATTTCTGCTCTCATCATCATCACTGATTTTTGCCAAGTGTTTTCAAGCCCTGACCATTGGTCGGGGCTTTTTTTTTGCCTAAACAGGGGCGGCGGTACTGCCCGGCTAATCACTGGTAGAATTGGTCAGACCGGTTTATAAAGTAAAGCCTGATTGATCACAAAATGGAATATCAGATTGTGATCAGCTTCATAACGACTTAACAATGAATTTACATTCTGGTTAGGATAACGGTGATGACGGTAATAGAGTGCCGTCTGGCATGGTGTTGAGATAATCAGGGAGTGAGCGGTAATGCGCTTATCATCGGATAAAATCAGTGACCTACTGATCAAACGGCTGCAGAAATTGATTACAGACCGGCAGCTGGAGGCCGGGATGCGGTTGCCTTCTGAGCGGACTCTGGCGGCAGAGCTACAGGTCTCGCGAGCATCAGTGCGTGAAGCCCTGCAGAAGCTTAACAGTCGTGGGCTGTTATCCACTCGACCTGGCGGCGGCAGCTACCTGTGTCGGGCCCTAAGTCCTTGGTCTACTCCCGATATTGATTCGCCGCTGACTGCAGCCCCCACCGATGCAGCACAGTCTCAGGCCGATATCCTTGAGGCTAGGCAGACACTGGAGGCTGGGACCGCTTGGTATGCAGCGCTCAGGGCGAGCGCAGAAGATAAACAGCGGTTGCAATACTGTTTTGATGCGCTCTGTGAACTTCAGTACCAAGGCGATGCTGGCCTGATAGCCAGGGCAGATGCCCGTTTTCATTTAATGATTGCTGAAGCTTCGCATAACGCCGTGTTACTTAGCACCATGCGTGGTCTGTTTGCTTTATTACACAGTTCGGTATTGCAGACGCGTCAGCAGATGTTTACCGATGAGCAGGTCATCCGACAGCTGTCAGAACAACATCAACACTTATTGCAGGCGATCCTGCTGGGCGATGCACCCGCCGCCCGAGATGCTGCTTTGACTCATCTGAGTTTCGTCTGTCATACCCACCACTATCACGAAAATGAGACGTCCGAGCTGCAAGCAAACCTACTGCTGCCCGGTGCTTTTCTGACCAGAGAGAGTGATTTATGATTATTTCCGCATCATCAGATTATCGTGCAGCGGCTGAGCGACGTCTGCCGCCATTCTTGTTTCACTACATTGACGGTGGCGCTTACGCAGAGTACACCATGAAGCGCAATAGCAAGGACTTGTCAGCGATTGCGCTACGCCAGCGTGTGTTACGCAATATGTCATCCCTCAGCCTTGAGACGCAGTTGTTTGGTGAAACCTTGTCTATGCCGGTGGCCCTTGGCCCGGTAGGGCTGACCGGTATGTATGCCCGCCGTGGGGAAGTGCAGGCAGCCAAAGCAGCCGAACAGGCAGGGCTACCCTTCACCTTATCGACCGTGTCTGTTTGCCCGATTGAAGAAGTGACCTCCGCAATTAAACGCCCAATGTGGTTTCAGTTATATGTACTGCGCGATCGCGGCTTTATGCGCAATGCGCTGGAGAGAGCCAAGGCTGCCGGTTGCAGCACCTTGGTGTTTACCGTCGATATGCCGACTCCTGGCGCACGTTACCGGGATGCCCATTCAGGGATGAGCGGCCCTTTTGCCGCCTCACGGCGCTATCTGCAATCGGTACAGCATCCTGCTTGGGCCTGGGATGTTGGTGTCAGAGGGCGGCCCCATGATCTGGGTAACGTGTCAGCCTATCTAGGAAAGCCCACCAAACTTGAGGATTATATTGGTTGGTTGTCGAAAAATTTCGATCCCTCAATAAGTTGGAAAGATCTGGAATGGATCCGCGAGTTCTGGGATGGCCCGATGGTCATCAAAGGCATTCTTGACCCTGAAGATGCCCGTGATGCAGTACGTTTTGGTGCCGATGGGATCGTAGTATCGAACCACGGTGGCCGACAGCTTGACGGGGTGCTTTCCACCGCCAGAGCGATGCCGGCGATTGCCAATGCGGTGAAGGGCGACATTACCTTACTGGCAGACAGCGGTATACGTAATGGATTAGATGTGGTGCGGATGCTGGCGCTGGGTGCTGAAACGGTACTGCTAGGACGGGCTTTTATCTACGCCTTGGCAGCGCAGGGACAGCAGGGGGTAGAACACTTACTGACACTGTTTGCCAATGAGATGCGTGTCGCGATGACCCTCACTGGCGCCAAATCGGTACAGGAGATCACGCCACAATTGTTGGCGGAAGCGGGGATCAGTCTAGGGCGGTCATAACCTGACTATCAAGCAATTCTGCTCACAGCGTCTATACTTTGGTCAGGCTTTCAAAACGGAGAATTGTATGACCATTCATAAAAAAGGTTCCGCACATTGGGAAGGCGATATCAAAGGGAAGGGGACTGTCAGTACTGAAAGCGCTGCCCTGAGTCAGCAGCCGTATGGCTTTAATACCCGCTTTGAGGATAAGCCAGGTACCAATCCGGAAGAGCTTATCGGTGCGGCCCATGCGGCCTGTTTCTCCATGGCACTGTCGCTGATGCTCGGTAACGCCGGTCATCCGCCCAAGAGCATTGATACCACTGCGGATGTGTCGTTGGATAAGAAGGGGGAAGGCTTCGCCATTACCAAAGTGGCACTGAAGAGTGTGATTGAGCTTCCAGGAATCGATGAAAAAGAGTTTGATGAGATTATCCTGAAAGCCAAAGCCGGTTGCCCGGTGTCACAACTTTTGGATACTGAAATCACCCTCGACTACGTCCTGGAAAACTGATCCCGAACTGACAGCCTGCCGAGATTGGCATTACCGTCGGCGGGCTGCTTACTTTTCTTCTGTGCGAGGTACTGCCTTTTTCCCTTTTGCTACCCGAGTGACTGCCGTTGGATCTGCGGCAATAAATTCAAAGGTCGGGGCATAGTAAAACGGTAGCCAACCGCCATAGCCTGTTTCCCACTCCCAGCGCACTGGGCAGGGCCACAGAATATCATCGTACAGTAAATAGTAGACCCATCGCCCCGATGGTTTACGCGGGCGTCTGATGTGTGATGATTTCATGAAATATCCGGCGAATTAACAACGACACTATCCGGCAGTGAGGGAGTGACCGTTTTACCGTCCCTGCGGGCGAAAGTTACTCAGACTGTGGCTCGGTTTGTTCATTGCGTAGTACCTCGCCGCACAACAAAAATACTCGCGGACGTACCTTGTGTAGCCGGTCTATCATCTGTTGGCAACTGGCATGGTCCGGATAAATTTTTTCGGAGACGGGTAACGCATCACAGGCATCATTCCCGCAGGCGCTGACCAGCAATACAAATCCGATTAACATCATTCCCTCCCGGAAACCGCAGACCTTAGTTGTGAACACAGGGTTAACCAGTATAGCACTCTGCCAGCAAAGATTTTGTGAATCTCCTTGTCATGACACAGGATTATTTTCCGTCTCCCCTAGGCTAAGGTACACTTACGTTTTATTTCAGAAGAGCCTTTACCATGCAAACACCCGCTAAAACCCTAATGATGAATGAATCCATTGCCCATCCTTCCCAGCAACCTGAGCAGGCGGCGTTACAGGTGGTCATTGAATTGGTGCGTGCCGGCAAACTTAGCCCGTTACAGGGCGATGCGGGGAATATGATTTCACTCTATGAACAGTTCAAAAATCACTTTTGCCGTGAGGGCAGTGGTCAATAAACGGTTAGCCTGAACGGGGAAGTCGCCTCGTTCAGGCGGAGAAATAGAGCGCGGGGATCAGCGCAATCAGGTTATTCAGGGTGTGTAAGAACACTGGTAATGCCAAGCCGCGGCTTTTGATCCTAGCCCAGCACAGTAATAATGAAAATAGTGTCAGCGCCACAATCGATTGCCAGTGGATATACTGTGTGTGCAGGGCTGAAAACAGCAGTGAGGTGAGTAACATGCAGGCAAAACGGCTGCTCGGTGCCCACAGTAAAAATGTCTGCAGTAAAAAGCCGCGAAACAGCACTTCTTCAAAGACCGGAGCTAGGCAGACGGCGGTGATCAGTAGCAGTAATCGTGAGCTCTGGCCAGTATTGGCTTGCTCGGATAACCACACCTCGGGCAGTAAAAACTGGGTTTCCGCGACGATCAATAGCAGCAGCGCCACCATAAACAGAAATGTCTGCCCCGTTGCCAGTTGGCCGAAAGGGATATCATTGCGTCTTTGACAGTAAAAGCGATACAGCGGGTAAATTGCTGCAAATTCTAGTAGGCAGAGTACCGGCACCAGCAACCCATGCGTCTGCAGTGCCCCAAAGTCGGGGAACAGTGTGATCATTAATGTGACCAAGTAATAGATCACAAAACAGCCCAAGTAGAACGCGGTTAATGTAATTTTATCGCTACGAGTATTCATCATCAGTCCGGTCCTGAGAATCCTCTGAATCATATCAATGGCAGTGATCGCTGTCGAGTCACCCGGTAGCTGATGGGCAAAGCAATCCTGTCAGTATTGCTGAGGTAAAATAATACCCTGATGTGGTCGTACAGGGCTTAGTAATGCTATTTTACTGACAACAGTACAGAGTAACCCCGCGACACAAGGAGCGAAGATGACGTTTCAAACTAATAGCCTGTTACTGACGGCGATGGTATTGCTAGTGGGGTGTCAGTCCCACAAGACGGAAACCACCTATGTTCCAGATGATGACATGTGTGGTGCTTCACAGTTTCAGAACTATGTCGGCCAACCGTTAAACCGGGTAGTTAATCAGCGCTTTGGTACCCAGGCCAGGGCGATTGCCTATGACTCTGTAGTCAGCATGGACTTTAACCTACGTCGCCTCAACTTTATGGCCGATAAACAAGGCAATATTGTCCGTGTTTACTGCGGCTGATCGAGGAAAGGGTTGGCAATCAATACATCGGAGACCTGATTAAGCCCGGGTAAATGCACTAATATAGCGGTGTAGTGTCTGTAAAGTGTTAAGACTGGTATCGATGGATAAATAGCGTGGCGATACGGACTTTTCTGAGCCACAGTCGGGATATACTCATACATGAAGCGTAACTTATACATGAGGTCAATATTATGCTCCGACTAATAAAAGCTGCTGCAGTACTTGGCGTTGTGGTCATGCTTAATGGGTGCATTTTCCCGCCTCCGGGCGGCGGCGGTGGCTGGGGTGGTCCTGGTGGCGGCGGTCCTGGTGGCGGTCCACACTATGGTTATTCTGGTCGCTAATCACCGCACTTAACATTCTCTCTCCGCGAAGGCGGGGAGAGAAATTTCCCCGTATCGTCAATGATACTTTCTACAGCACTCCCACCATTCACTGTCTTATGGCTATTTCTTCTCAAAAACACTTTAAAAGTGAATAAATATGTCAGTAAATTTACGCTGTATTTTATTTATGAAATTAACTGTATCAGTTTTATAAAAAAATCTGTTTTTTTAAAATTTACGGTGTTACCGTCATGCTCTGTTCATTCCGGGGCAAAGCTATGAAAAATCTTGTTGCAGAGCTATTAATTAAACTTGCAGAGAAAGATGAAGAACACCGGCTTTTGCAGGAACGACTGACAGCAATGGAATTGATTGTTGCGTCATTATTGGAAACCATCACGCCGGAAGCCAGAACCTCTTTTCATCAGACCTTTGAATCCCTGACCAATCAAGCGGCGGATGCTTCAGCACAACGTGAAGCCCTCACTGCCTGGGCTGGTTGCCTTGAAAAAATTGCAGCAATGAAGCAATTATAATATAGGATAGATAACAGGAATTCCTTCACTAGAAGGGTTCTGTTTTTGGCCGTTTTTTAAGACAGGAGTAATTATGAATAAAATGATTGTTGCCGCCGTACTGGGCGGACTGTTAATGGCAGGACAGGCCTCAGCAGCAGAGCGCACTGCACAGCAGCAGAAGATGGTTGATTGTAATCATCAGGCATCATCTCAGTCTCTAAAAGGGACTGCTCGTAAATCCTTTATGAGTACCTGCCTGAAAAAAACCAGCACTAATGCCGGTGTGACCGCTCAGCAGCAGAAAATGAAAACTTGTAATGCCGATGCCAAACAGAAATCCCTAAAAGGGGCTGAGCGTAAAAGCTTTATGAGCAGCTGCCTGAAAAAAGGCTGATCATAAGGGTGGGTAGTCACAGCGGATACTCACCCTGTTAAAGACCTTATCAGTATTCTACATTCCTTTCCTGATTAATCCTTACATTACCTTTACACTTCGCATTTACTGCTAAGCAAAAGTCACGGGCGGAACTATACTTCGCTACCGACAGTACTTTCAGTATTTTTAATTTCCCGAAATTAAATGAGCGGATGGAACCATGATTGCTGTTATTATTCTCGGCATATTTGTCATCAGTGTCTGTTATGCCCATTCACGCGGTAAGGTAAAGCAGAAACTCTCTCGGCAGTTATTTGACCACTCTACCTTTATGGCGCCGGTAAATATGTTTATGACCGGGTTTTCTGCATTGCCCCCCGAACGAGCATGGTTTTCTGAGCAGCAGTTTCCAGAACTCAATTCCCTGACGGTAAACTGGGAAGTGATCCGCGATGAAGCCTTAGCCCTACAAAATCATATTAAAGCCGCCAGCAGTCATAATGATGCAGGGTTTAATACCTTTTTTAAACGGGGTTGGAAACGTTTCTATCTGAAATGGTACGGTGATGCCCATCCTTCAGCGCGAGAGCTTTGTCCGGTCACCACCCGTCTGGTCAGTGACATTCCTTCGATCAAAGCGGCCATGTTTGCTGAACTGCCGGCGGGCAGTCATCTTGGTCAGCACCGTGACCCTTATGCGGGCTCGGTTCGCTATCATCTCGGTCTGTCAACACCCAACGATGATCGCTGTTTTATTGATGTAGATGGGATCAGTGAAAGTTGGCGTGACGGTAAGGCGATGATATTTGATGAGACCTATGTCCATTGGGCGCAAAATAATACCGATAAGACACGGATTATCCTGTTCTGTGATATTGAGAGGCCGATGAAATGGCCATGGGCACAGGCAGTAAACCGTTGGGTTGGCCGTAATTTAATGTCTGCCTCGGCGTCACCTAATGATGAAAATGATCACACTGGGGCAATTAATCGGCTGTTCAAATATGTGAATGCGTTACGGGATGCTGGCCAAAACCTGAAGAAGCGCAACCGTAAGCTCTACTACTTACTGAAAAACGGCATTATTGCACTGATCTTTATCTTACTGTTCCTGTCAGCCTGCTCCAGTTTATAAGCATTGATTGCCCCGGCGCGAGAGTCGGGGCATCTCCGCAGCAAACGGGTTACGATTTGCTGCTCAGTTCTTCGGACTTCTGCATACAGTGTTGCATCGCTTCGATAATTGCTGAGCGAAAACCTTTACTTTCCAGCGTCTGTACCGCGGCAATAGTGGTGCCCCCCGGGGAGCAGACCGCGTCTTTCAGTTCCCCCGGATGCGTACCGGTTTCCAGCACCATCTGTGCGGCACCTTTCACGGCCTGGGCCGCAAATTCATAGGCCTGTTTTCTTGGCATCCCGCCCAGTACTGCAGCATCCGCCATCGCTTCAATCATCACAAACACATAAGCTGGCGCGGAGCCGCTGACGCCCACCACCGAGTGGATTAACGATTCATCAACCTGTTCGGCTTTACCAAAGCTTTTAAAAATATCAATAATACTCTGGGTTTCTTCTTCGGTAACCATCACATTCGGCGTTACGGAAGTCATCCCAACACCAACCAGTGCTGGGGTATTAGGCATGACGCGGATTATTTTACGGTCATGGCCCAGTACGGTAGCCAGTGCATCAAGGGTCACTCCGGCGGCAACTGATACCACCAGGCTGTCTTTATTCAGGTTACCGGCAATGCTACCCAGAATTTTCGTCGTCACCTTCGGCTTCACGGCACTGACCAGAATATCCACTTCTTTAGCCATCGATTCCAAGCTATCAGCTGCATTCAGGCCGTACTGGTGTGCCATGCTGTGGTTAGTTTCAGCTTTGCGGTCAAAGACCCAGATATTTTCAGGAGAAATGATCTGGGAGGCAATCATGCCGTTGATGATGGCTTTCGCCATGTTACCGCAACCGATGAAGCCCACTTTTTTATCAAGCATTGTCT
>Ga0157364_1009275_pt1 | contig 10193 bp, 11 predicted proteins | sample AttsexASBM2_FD_111476 | JGI IMG/M metagenome (GOLD analysis project Ga0157364, IMG submission 111476) | Fungus gardens microbial communities from leaf cutter ant in Ribeirão Preto, State of São Paulo, Brazil - Atta sexdens ASBM2 | ecosystem: Host-associated > Fungi > Mycelium > Unclassified ... | reverse complement strand
TTGATTTGAGATATAACAAGAAAGTGTGTAAATGCTATTAGGCAAAAGTATGAAAGAGAAGGTTTTGGAACTTTTAGAGAATCTAAGTATGCTGCACTAACAGTACTGACTATACAACTCACCTCCAGAGAAACCTTAGAGAACAGAATTATCAGAATGGCAAAACTCACAACAACATATAATCCTCATCCTTATTAACCCTTGTCTTTGTTTTATGTAAGAGGACTAACTCTTATACAAAAATTCTAGTATCTAAACACCATCAATGCTTATACTGAAACTTCATGGGGTTTCTGCTTCCTATTAGTCAGCAATGTTGGAAGGAACAGAATGTACAGCAGCATAGTGCAGTGTGGACAACCACTTATCTGTAGTATTATGACTTAAGCCAAAGAGTTAGGCAAAAGAGAAATCTTGTCTAGGATTTATACAAGAGAACTCAATAAAGTTCATAGTATAATGTATCTACCTTATATATGCAAGACTAATGGTCCATGCTACATAAATTCTAGCTTATCCTAAAGACCATGCATATTTCATGCTATTAACATGTGATATAACATCATTCTTCTAAAACCTTCTATATTCTTCTATGTGTCAGATGATTTTGTAAATGTGACTTGTAACTGTGACACATGTGACTTGGTCTGTGACATCTTTTGTTATGGTATATAACAGTTGTAATAGTCATATATAATGTCATGCTAAACTCTAATCTTAAGTTCAAAAATAAAATAAAATGGAAGAGAAAAATAAAATAAACCAAGTCCAATTTTGCAATTCTAACATGTAGTAAATACTATAGTAGAGAGCTGAAGAAGTATAAGCAACAATAGTGTAAGCCTGCTGCTTGCCTGAGTTCCTATAATTAATATAAATACTGCTAGTTAGCTGAAAAGTATAAACTTTCAGTTAAATTGTCTTTTGGCATAGTTGGTTTGATGCTAGCAGTCCAGCCATATTACAAATAGAAGATAAGTAGTATTAGTGGTAGTTCAATCTATGTAAAAATTTTACATCAACTATCTATTTAGTACTATTGTATTACAAACTCAAAATCTTAGAGTAAGTCAAGAGAAAGAATCTTGTATCAGAGTTAACACAAGAAAACTTGATGGAGTTTCTAGTACAGGATTGTCTACCTTATATATACTAGACTACTAGTCTGTGCTACACTACTATTAGCCTACCCTAAAGAACCATATATTTTTCTTAAGGTCAATATATGTAATATATGCTATATGATATTATCTTTGTTCTAGAGCCTTCTATGATGTTCTCTGTGATATGTGATTATGTGACAGTTTGTGACAGTCACATGTGATGTCATACTAACCCCTAACTTTAAGTTACAGAATAAGAAATAAATGGAAAATAAAATAAAAATAAAAAGTAAAGTGAAAATAAATAGAGTTTATCATCTTCAACTCTGATATACTGATCATGAACTATATGCTTAGTAAGCAGAATGCTTTACAATAAGCAATTTTAAATACTACAGATCTTTGTAAAATTTATCAAACTCTGTTTGTTATAACCTAAACTGTTGTGGCAACCACTAATCAAAATGATCAATAATGTACTTAAGTAGTCTTATGGAGCAAGAATCTTATAAAGATTATAAGAAAACTCAACAAGAAGTTTTCAATATATTTCTACACTATATACTACTATTACAAATCCTACTCTAAACTATATATGTTGTTTATAATCTATCATACCATTATTACAAGATGAACATGCTATAGTCATACCCTTAACATTATTGTTCTAGTTTCTTCTACTATGTTCCAGATCTATGGTATCATACCATATGATGCATTATGTGACTGCAGTCATATATCTCTTCATTATCCAAGAAATAAAAGAGAAATTAAATCAAAGAAAATATGTTACAATCGATACCTTAAGGATATATCATGGAGATGGGTTCAGGGTATGACAACACAATTGGCTGCACTGAAGTAGTCTCAGTCAGTGCCTCATGTAGTAGGTACTCCAGCCTTGCTTCATTCTCACTCTTTTCTCATGTATATGACTCATTGTACTTCATGGACTACATGCTATTTCCTCATGAACTATTAGTATATATAGCGTAGATACTTTCCTGTATCCTTATGCTTTACCACTTATAACATTCCTTACCTTCTTCTCAAGTCTCTGCCTAAGTGCAACCTGAGCTCTAGCTTAAGGTCATAACAAAATAGATAAAAAGGCATACTTGTGTATTAAGTAATATAAAAGAACCCAATAAAGCTTCTCCTACAGAATAATCTACTTTTTATGATATTCTATCAAGTCACATAACTGTATGACTGTGACTATAACATATCATACTTTGATATTTGTAACTATTATATCTTTTAGGCTAAGTCTAAAGAAAACTAAACTATAAAAGAAAAGAGAAATTATAAAAGACTAGAAAAATGAAAAACATCTAAGTTCACTCCAAAGATTTCTAACACTGTTGAGTATTATTTAATATACCAACACTGTTCTATTCTATATAATATTATTGCTGTGAATCTTTTTTTTTCCAGTTGACCTTTCATTAGAGTTCTTTGTTGTAGCAACTAACACTATGATAGTAAAGGTATATACAAAATTAATGTCAGAGTTGAAAATGATGGACTTAGAATATTTATTTTCTTTTTCCTTTTTCTTTTTTTTAGTTTTATTTTATTTAAAAAGAAGCAGATAAAGGGAGACATGACATTATATGTAACAGTCACACAGGTCACAAAGTAGGACAAAAGCATGACACCTGTCACAGGGTGGTCATATCATGTCATGGTCATGGTCTTAAGATCACTTAATATAAAGAGGATTATAAAAGATTCTGGAACAGATAATATACAACATGGCAAAAGCATATTGGCCTTGTGAATAACACATGGACATTAGTATAGGCTAGAAACAATATAGTACAGACTATGAACCAAGTATATATAAGGTAGAGTAGTCTGTCCTGGAAACTCCATTGAGTTCTCTTGTTATCACAAACTTCATTCAGTTTGTATTTCCACAACCAGTGGACTAATTTTTACAAACGAAGTTGCACTGGAAAGCCCCAAATGATAGCTATCTACACATATGTGGGATGTACAAAAGTAACAACAAACAACCAAGATATCAGGTTATCAGTAACTGTAAAATCTTTGTTTGCTAATATCTTATGAATGACTAGACAGATTCACATGATTGAACTTGCATTAGAAAGTGCTCGTCAAATATTTCCTTATAATATATAGTATATCCCAAAGCAATAAGTATTAATAGAGATACAACCATATCAATGTAGTGACATAATTAGTTACATTCTAAAATTAGCCTGATATCTACTATAACAGATGACAGCCCCTATCAGGTATTATTTTTGATCATGTGATGGAAACAGCTTGCATACAGATCATTACTATTTTGTATATATACCTCTATGTCTAAGAATTAGATCTCAGACTTAACAACATCAATTATCATCAATCTTTATCCTAATCATCATTGTCATCATTGTTGAACTTCTGAATCACTCCTAAACCTCTGAGAATATACCCAAGGTTCAGATATCATAAATAAGTGAGTAGTTCATTTTGTGATACTTGTGTTACTCAATGCAAAAGCAGTCTTTTGTCCTAACTCTTTGGACCTAAGTCATAACATTAGAATTATCCATTTCTTAGACTGCTCAACACTAAGCCCTCTTTGCTCTTACTCTCTTACCATCCTTAACCAAAGAGCAACACCACTCTTTAGTTAAGAAGAGTTGCTGGGCCCTAGATATAAAGGGGTATATTAGTCAAGCAGGGAAAGCTTGACCATTTGTTTGTATCAAAATCCACTGATACACTTCAAATGCATCACATTTCAATGGATATACTATATATATTCTTCCAGTATCAGCTCTGTGCTACAGATTCAATTGTGGTCTGTCTATGCAGGAGAACAATAGGCATCCTTAAGACCTTGCTTAGAGTAGAACGGTCTTCTTAGACCAAAATTGTATACTCTTCCCTTAAAATAGTAGATAAAAAGTAGTCAGTAGACAGTGTGGAGTGGGACAAGAAGAGGGCCCACTAACATCTACAAAGATTGAGTCCAGCTTAGAATACAAGTCAGAGAGAGAGACCAGCACAGGTTTTGCTTTCCCTTTATATATGTCCTCACTACCCATACCACTATCACTATCAACATCCCTCTTACCACTATCACTACTATCATATACCATAAGTCAACATGACTTACATATTATGACACATGTGAGAACTAACATTTTTCTTTTTCTTTTATCTATTTTCCTGGATTTAATATTTCTTTTCTTTTGAATTTCTTTTTATTGACAATGAAGAGGCATGTGATACTGTGGTCACATGACATGTCACATGATGAGATGTCATAAAAGCCTAGAATGGACTAGAACAGGCTGGAACAGTCTAAATGGATAATATTAAGGAGCATGTTAACTACATAGCTACCTCATAGTATACACATGGTGTACTTATAGACAACACATGGACTTTAGAGTAGGGTAATTATTAAGTAGCATAGACCATGTGTAATTTATATAAATAGGATAGCAATTCAGCAGAGACTCCTTGTCGAGTTCTCTTGTGATCTCCACATTGATAGCCTACTGAGAGCTTTACTTGCTTGTGTTACTATTGGTCGTTGTGACTAGTGGTTGCCTTAACATTACATGCTATCATCAGACAACAACAGAAGCAGTTAGCCACAATGCAAGTGCAGATTCAGACTCTAATTGTGGGAGGAGCAAGAGCAATGAAGAAATCTAACACAGAATCCAACATAGAGATGGCCAAGCTACTAGTTTTTAATGGAGAAGTAGAGAGGGTAGGAGGATTTATCACAGCATGCAAGCTATACTTAAGAATGAGAATAAGAGAAACTACAGTAGAAAAGCAGATTTAATAGATTCTGTCATATATACAAGGAGGATTAGCAGATATGTGGAAAGAAAAATTATTGGAAGATTTGGAGATAGGAGAAGCAGAATTTGGGTTAGTGGGGGAAATTTTGTTAGAACTAACAAAGAAATTTGGAGGAGAAGATAAGGAGTCAATAAAGATAACAAAACTAAAAAGGATAGAATAAGGAAAAAGAACAATGAAAGAATTCATGCAGAAATTTTGAAAAGCAGCAAGAGAGAGCAGATACAAAGGGAGAGCATTAGTGGAAAAGTTTAAGAGGAGAATGAGCAGAGCAATTAGAAAAAAGCTGATAAAAGTAGAAAGGCCTCCAACTAGTATCAATTAGTGGTACTAACATGCTACTAATTTAGACAGACATTGGAAGAAGAGTAAAAAGAAAGATGAGAGGCTAAGGATTAGATGGGATAATAGGGCTTAAGCTCCAAGACAAAACAATACAAGGGCACAACGGCAAATACTACAAGTTTGGCCAAGGAGACAAGAGGTTTCTTAACAGTAAACATCAACAGAGTCTACTCTGATAGAGGGAGTAGAGAGAATAAATGCAGTGATGGCATGCCCAAATCAGTGGGCAGTGTTTGCACCTCAAAACCTATATGCTATAGATATAGATAAGGAGAACAGAAATTGTTACAACTGTGGAAGATTTGGATACTTAGCTAGGAATTGTAGAAATAAGAGAATGGGAGGCAGAATTAGAGAAGACAGAAGACTGGAATATAGAAAAAATGAGCAGAGAACAGAGAATAATAGATCAAATAATTTAAATAGAGATAAGAACCTAATAGTTCTTAATTAGGTTCTAAAAGTAGTAATAGACTTGCAATGCCCTTTAGAGTAGTGAATAATATATTCTGCTGCAATCTGGATAATAGGAACATGTTAAGAGAAGTAATGGTGAAAATTGGGCTGAAAAGGATCGACATACAAGAAAGAATAACAGTGGAGGGATTATTGGACAGTAGGGCAATATGATTGGTAATGAGTTCAGAGTTCACAAGAAAACAAGGATTTAAGCTGAAGAAAATAGAAAGGCTAATTTATGTGAGGAATGTGGATGGAACTTTTAATAAGAAGAGGCCAATAAAAAATACTGTGGAGATAAATATTTATTATCAGAGACATAGGGAGAGAATGGAAATGAATGTGATAGGGGAACAGAAGTGGAATGTAATTTTAAGAATGCTGTGGCTTGCTTGTCACAATCCTGAAATTGACTGGAGAACAGGGAAGGTTAAGATGATGGGGTGTCCAGAAGAATGTAGAAAATAGTAGAGACCAAAGCAGGGAAAGTCAGAGTAGCAAAAGTAGAAAGAAGAAGAAAAGAAGGAAGAAGCAGGAAAGGAACAAGAGAAAAAGAAAGCAAGAAAAAAGAGAAACCCTAAGAAAAAGAGAATAGTGGAGATAAAGAAGATAACAGAAGAATAGGAGATATGGAATAAAGAAAAAGCAGCAAAATCAGAGAAAGAGGCAAAATGGCTGGCACTAGAAAGATTTTACAAGTGGATTCACATCTTTGGTAAAAAAGCCAGTAAATGGATGCCCACCAGGAAACTATGTGATCATACTATTGATACAAAGAAGGGATTTGTGCCAAAGAAGAGGAAAGTGTACCTGTTGTCAAGAGAAGAGAGAGAAGAGATGTATGAGTTCATATCAGAACAACTGAGAAAAGAGTATATCAAACCTTCAAAGTTGCCTCAAATGGCACCAGTGTTTTTTGTAGAGAAGAAGGATAATAAGAAAAGAATGGTACAAGACTATAGATATTTAAATGAATGGACTATTAAAAATAATTATCCTTTATCTTTAATTTCAGACATTGTAGAAAACATAGGTATGAAGAAAGTATTTACTAAGCTGGACTTGAGATAAGAGTATAATAATGTACAAATAAAAGAGGGAGATGAGTGAAAAGCAGCATTCACAACATTAGAAGGATCATTCGAGCTGACAGTGATGTTCTTTGAATTAACAAATTCACTGGCAACTTTTTAGACTATGATGAATGAAATTCTATGAGATCTCATCAATACTGGTATAGTAGCAAGTTTTATTGATAATGTAATTATTAGGACAGAAGGAGGGAAAGAACATGATGAGATAGTAGAAGAAGTAGTAAAGAGGTTGGCAGAGAATAATTTATATGTAAGATAGAAGAAGAGAAGGTGAAAAGTGTTTTGGATTGGCTGACTCTGAAAGGAGTTAAAGACATACAGAAATTTCTAGGATTGGTGAACTACTATTGTCAATTCATCAAAGATTTTGCAGCAATAGCCAGACCATTACATGATATGGTAAAAAACTGGTATTAGCAGTGCCTGATTTAGATTAAAAAAATGAGGATGGAAGTAAATATATCAGATTATACTGCAAAAGGAGTTTTATCTATAGTGTGTGAAGACAAGAAGTGGCAGCCTGTAGCTTTTCTCTCAAAATCTCTAAATGAGACAGAGAGAAACTACAAGATTCATGACAAGGAAATGTTAGCAGTTATAAGAGGACTAGAAAACTGGAGGTATCTATTAGAAGATGCAAAGTTCAAGTTCAAGGTTTGGACAGACCACAAGAACAAAACATGTTCCAAGAACAAAAATAGGAAAGGCAGATGGACTTAGTAGGAGACTAGACTGGAAAATAGGCATAGAAAATGACAATGAGAATCAAATATTTATTAAGGATCATTGGCTTTGTAATTTATCAAAAGTAGTAATAGAAGGACCAGAGGTAGATATATTAGAAAAAATAAAACTAGCTAGAAGTAAGAACAAAGAAGTAGTTAGAATAGTAGAGAAGATGAAGAAGGCAGGTATAAAAGTGTTGAGAGGAGTGGAGTGGCAGATAGAAGGAGATATAGTATTAAAGAAAGGAAAGGTATATATACCAAAGGATAAAGTATTGAGGGTGGAGATAATCTGGTTATACCATGATGTACCAGTAGTAGGACATAAAGAAAAGTAGAAGACAATAGAGTTGGTGACAAGAAATCACTGGTGGCCAGGAGTAGTGAGAGATGTAGGAAAATATATAGAAGGATGTGATATGTGCCAGAGGATGAAGAATAGAACAGAAGTGCCAGCAGGGAAGTTGAAGTTGAGTGAGGTTCTAGAAAAACCATAGACATATCTAATGGTAGACTTTATTACAAAGTTACTATTAGTAGCTGGAAAAGATGCAATCCTAGTAGTCTGTAATAGATTGTCCAAGATGACATATTTTGTGGCAATAACAGAAGAAACATCAGCAAAAGGGTTGGCAAGGTTGTTCAGAGATAATATATAAGAGTTGCATGAGTTGCCAGAGAGTATTGTATTGGACAGGGGACCACAGTTTGCAGCAGAGATGACAAGGGAGTTGAACAGCATGTTATATATTGAGACAAAGCTATTGATGTCATTCCATTCCCAAACAGATGAAAAAAAAGAATACATAAACCAGAAGTTGGAACAATATCTCTGATTCTTTGTGGATTATTGACAAAAAGACTGGCCAGAATGGCTAGTGTCAGCTGAGTTTGCAATTAATAACAAAGTGCAATCAACAACTAAAGTGTCTCTGTTTATGACAAACTATGGAAAAGAGTTAAGAATGGGGGTAGATATTAGAAGAAAAGGAAAGATGGAGAATGCAACAGAGTTTGTGGTAAGAATGAAGAAAGTACAAGAGTGTTGTGGCAACCACTAGACCAGTGTCCAATAGCAGCACAAGCAATAAATCTCAAAGGGCGAATATCTAATGGGAACATGAGTTGTGTATTCACAAGAAAACTTAACAGGGAACTATAACAGTATTCTACCGACTATTTATATAAACTAATCCTGGTCTGTGCTACGACTATGCATCATCCTACCCTAATGTCCATGCCCTGTCCTCATGTCCATTACTCATCTTCCATATGTTTTCCTCAAGGCCACCATGCCATATCTATGTGCCTTGACATCATACTCTTTAATCTCTGTCGTCCATGCATGCACTATGTGTACACCATGAGAAACACATGCTGTTAACATGTTCCTCAATGTCACTCCATCTCTAGACTCTTTCTGATCCTTCTAAACCCTAAGTTCTTTCAGACCGCTCTAGACTGCTCTAGGCTGATGACATCATGTCATGTGACTTCCCAGTTATGTGCCCTCTCTCTCTCTCATTATAGACTAATAATAATACTACTATCTATATCTTATCTTATCTTACTCAAGTCTGTCCACACTTTCTCGTCTTATAACAAAGAGAAGATAGGAGTAGCATTGAAAAGAGCACAAGAAAAGATGAAGCAACAAACAGACAGAAAAAAGAAGAAGACAGAAGAATGGAAAGCAGGAGATAGAGTAATGCTGAGTATGAAAGATCTAGTGTTCAAGAAAAGGCCAGCAAAGAAATTAGTAAATTGATATATTGGTCCATATACCATTAAAGAGGTAGTATTTACCAATATGGTCAAATTACAACTGCTAACTTCAATGAAGATTCATCTGGTTGTGAATTTTAGTCAAATAGTATGATATAAAGAACAAGTAGAGGGACAGAAAGTAGAAGAGACAAAACTGGTAGAAGTAGAAAGAGTCAAAGAGTAGGAAGTAAAGAAATACTAAATAAAAGAAAAGTAAGGGAAGTAGTGAAGTATCTAGTGAGATGGAAGAAGTTTACAGCAGAATATAACAGTTGGAAAAGAGAAGAATATTTGGAGAATATAAAGAAAGTGGTAGCAGAATTTGAGGAGAGGGTAAATACAGAAGTAAGAAGACAAAAAAAACTAAATATAACAGAGAAAAGAAACTTTAGGAGGGAAGGGTTACCAGGGAAATATACAACAAAGATGTTGTATAGATAGGATAATAGAAAGTTTGAAAATAAATATTTGAAAAAGTTAGAAAAAAACTAGCAAAAATAGAAGTCAGTTTTTCTGGAGGAGAAACCTTAAAGAAGAAGTAATGTCAGAATTACAAAGAATAGACTTTATTTATTTTATTTTATTTTTATTTTTATTTTATTTTCTATTTTAAACTAGGGTTAGGGTCTAACTATTGTAGCAACCACTCATCACTCAAGGACAAATGATCTCACAATGAGCAAAGCTCTCAGTAGGGCTATCAAGTAACGAATAGGGGATTACAAGAGAACTCAACAAGGAGCCCTCGCTGCATTGCTCCTCTATATATACTACTTACAGGTGGTCCATGCTACAACAATGTGTTTACCTGCCCTTATGTCCATGCATCATCCTCATGTTCTATTACTCATCCACAT
>Ga0157364_1009274_pt1 | contig 10195 bp, 8 predicted proteins | sample AttsexASBM2_FD_111476 | JGI IMG/M metagenome (GOLD analysis project Ga0157364, IMG submission 111476) | Fungus gardens microbial communities from leaf cutter ant in Ribeirão Preto, State of São Paulo, Brazil - Atta sexdens ASBM2 | ecosystem: Host-associated > Fungi > Mycelium > Unclassified ... | reverse complement strand
TATATATATAATGAAAATAAAAATATATATATATATATATATATATATATTAAGTGATCTATATATAGCCATATCACACAAAAAAATATATATATATATATATATATATATATATATATATATATATATATATCATTTTTACTCACATAGTGCTTATCTAAGCATAATAAGATAAAAAAGGCCATAATTTTTGGACGAAATAGCTTGAAATGTTATATTCTCTCTACAAATATGAAAATATATTTAGTTGATAGAGAGAAATGGAAGCATAAAGTGTGTATCATATATAATTTACTATACTGCCACGACTAGGACTTGGTATCGTTACTTTCCGTAATTATTGGTCCTTCATTCGTTAATTTTTGTATTAAATTCTCTATCATCTCGTTGTTGACTAAACCGATAAATTTGTCTACGATTAAGCCATTCGAAATCGCTATCACTGCAGGTACAGCTTTCACCTCGAAGACGTGTACCAATTCAGGATTTTCTTCTACATCAACTATAGCTAAATCTAACTTATCCATAGGCTCTATAAGTTCTATTAACTTAGGTGTCAATATTTTACAAGGATCGCACCAATCCGCGTGAAAATTGACTATAACTGGCACAGTGCCGTTCATCACCTTATTCACAAATTCGCTGTTATTATTTATCTCGTACCGCTTATTATTCTGACGAAATAATGAAATACGTCTCACCACATATGGTATGCAATTTCTTATACTGCACAACATTGTTCTTCTTTTCTTCTTTTTTCTTTTTAATGTGATTTGATGATATAGTACAGATGAATGATCGATGATTACTATGTTTATGCAAGATGAACTTTACATTTATAAATTAAGTCTTGCATATTGAACGTCTTCATGCTTGTTGGGCGAGCAAGAGTACCTAAAAAGAAAATTGTTACAATAGTCATATAACAATGCAATATTTAACTTTTAGAAACACTATCACTACATATAAGTTTCAATTTTACCATGGTGATAACATCATCCTTACATTATTAATTTAAAGTATACTGAAGATATTCGCAAAAGAGAGAACCCAGGTGGTTATTCTAACTGGTCTAACGCCTCCCACCAATCCGAATTTGATATATCCCACAATGGAAATTATGGACGAGATAAAACACACAATCAAAATTATTATACGCCAGACGAAAAGTTGATCGTATACCTAAAAAACAAGAATCTATTTAGATATATAAATACTTATAATCAATTATATAATTTTTTTAAGATATAAATAATCTTATTCAATGTTACGCTATTTTTAATCTCAATAACTACTTTATTTACATCTGATAATAAAAGATAAATTAAATTGCAACAATTAATCTCTAAAATAAAGTCTAGAAGTAATTTAAAAAAATTCCAGAACGAAAATTTCCGAAACGATTTTTGTAAAGTAGGTAATTTTTAGATAACAACTTTTGTAAAGTATATTAAGTAATGAAAGCAATTTATATTTATAATTCATAATGAAATAATTTAGACAGACACTCCAAATTTCGATTAATTTAAATGATGACTATTTCGACAGTTGCTCCCAGCAAGATTTTTGATTTTATTATTCGATCTTTCCGATCAATTTTTTAAACAAAAAATTGATAATTTCATTCAGGCTAAGAAGACACTTACAGAAAATAGGTATATTATTCGAACGAACTAATCGAGGTTTAATTGAGTGCGTTCATCGTAACCTGATTGAATGAATGAGTCAATTGGAATGTTTACAGAGAGCGAATATTTAACCATAATTCCTCTCACAATTCCTCCCAATAAAATTTCTCCGATCGTACCTTATTGTTCGTGGGAGCAGGCCTCTCTGACGCGCGCGGCACTTTGAGCAAGATATACGTGAATGCGCTCACGAGTAGTATCGCGATTATACAGATCCAGCCGATCTTTTTTTCGATGCGCAACGATATCAGGAATATTAGCGCGACCAGCACCCACAAAGTAAGAATGGAAAATAATCCCACGCCGACGCCAAATATCAAGGTTGTCATTCCTCCGGGAAAAAGAACGGGAGGACGGTGTGAGAATTGTCATCAGGACGTATATTTAGCTTTTTGGCTATAGTATATGTTTTATACTACAGGATGGTAGATGACGTTTGCAGCTGACCTGAACGTTTCACGACCTGTGCATTTATAGGAATCTGTAAAGAAATAATCATAGGGCTTGGATATGTATTTGAAATACTTTTATTTAACAGTATTTGTAATGCAAGTGTATTTTGTATTTCAATGGAGTACATCCCTCAAAAATTTAAAAATACTTTAATAATACTAATACTGGGGTCAATATATTATTTAATGTTAATAAATATAATATAATCTCATTTATATTTTCAATATTAAAAGTACTAATAATAAAAATTTTAATATTCAAAAGAAGTGATTAACTGGCTAATACTAGTATATATTATTAATAAATTTCTACAAGGAATGAATATAATTTAAATTTATAAAATCGAAAGATTATTTATAAAATCGGAAGATTGAAAATTTTTTGTATTTTGTATTCAAATAATAATATTAAGATTGATTGTTAATTTTGATTGTTTTAGAAATCCAAAATACATACAAAATATTTTTATACGCTCCATAATAGCTCGCTTCAATCATGGAAAAAATTTTTAAATCTGTAAAGAAGAAAAAAGTAATTGTTATACAAGAATTATATGGTTTAGTCAATAATACGGTTTTAGAATTCCTTTAACATTAATAGATATAAAAATAATAAATAATAATAATTTTTATCGAAGGCTGTACTGTATATTTATTAGCCACTCTTTGCAGGGATCTGTATTACCGACTCTCTATAAAACAGACATCTCGATAAAACAGATATTCACTAAGCTGTCGATATAATAGAACACTTCTCTAATCCGTCTATCTAATGTTTGTATACAAACGCACAGTAGATGTAAAAAAATTTCGAAGTGCTTCTTTTGAATTGTTCCACTTTTCGGAAAAAGATGGACACAAATGTAGATCTTTTAGAATTTACCAAACAGACTGAAATATTATTGCGCGGCGTGGGGGCACAGAATTTAATAAAGGAGTGTAAAAGGAGAAATATATCAACTAACGCGTTGCACAGGTTGACCAAGGAGGATTTTGTACAACTTGGTAATACGTTTATTCTAATAATATGTTTGATATTAGCATCTTCTATTTACGAAGATTTGAATTATTACAATTAATATATTGTGTATAATTTCCGTTAAAAATTTGTAAAAGTATATTATTAGGTTAAAATTTAGAGGTTCTAGAAAAATGCCATGTAAATTATTTAATTTAATTATAATTTAATTCGACATGCAATTTACAGGATTGGATATGTATGTAAAATTTCACACTGAATTATTTAAGTATTAAAACCGTTTAAGACTTTCATTTCCTAATTGTTATAATTTACAGTCTTAAAAAATACTTTATTGTTTAATATTGGATTATAATTGTTTTAGAATATACTTTCCCAAAAATTTGAAACTTTTAGCAATCAATGAAAAAATTTGAAGAATTCATTCTTTTTCTTTTATAATAAAAAATCTATGAAACCTAATTACTTCTAACTTTAAATATAGATTTATTAGAAGTTTTTATTTAAATTACATATCTTTTGTGTTACGAAATATTACCATTGTTTTTCACTTTATTTTTTATAATGTGTATAAACATGTGTATAAACATGTATATAAAAAAATGATGATAATAAGGAATTGCTTATAGGTGCGGATGCAGATCATGCAGAAAATATAGCCAACGCTCTATGTATTTCTAAGAAAAAACGATACGATGTAAAGCCAAAACCTCATTATAGGTATCAAATCGTTATTAAAATATATTTTTATATATAACATTGAAATTGAAAAATCTTGTTATTTTTACAGGATATTTGATAAAGTAGAGATACTACAAGTAGGTGAGAGACAGCTCAGTATAATTCAAGACTTTATAAAGTATTGCAAAATGAAGCTGAAAAAAGAAAGAATCAACTTCTTTGTTGAGGCAGATAAGGCTTTGAGTGCTTCTCAAATTCTGTGTATGTCCGCTGAGGCTACTCTTAAAGAAGTCAGTGACGCTGAATTGAAATTGAAAGAATTGGAAGCTATAATAATGATGGTATATATCAAAAAATATATTATACATATATATTTCTTTAAATTAAGGAGTTTATAATTAAACATCTATTATCAAGAAATTAACAAACTTTAATGATAAATTAATAACGAGACACATAATATATGATCAATGCTGAAACTGTTTAATTGTGTTATACACAGTGGTCTAGTTTGATATCTAATAATATTTTTGTGTAAATTTTAGATGCATCTTTCAGTTATATCAACTGCGCGCTTATTAGTATTAAATTATTAGTATTAAATTGATGATCAATTGTGTATTATTTCAGTTTCAATTTATGATTGCGTTTCAAATCTAACATTAATCAAACAATTTATATAACTGGAAGATAAATTTAAAATTAACATAGAGAAATATTATTAAGCACCAAAATCCACATTCTCGATCGTATTTGACGCGCTTTTTACTTAATTATATTACTCAATCAATCTAATTTAACTTTATTATTATTTAATGATGTTTTATCTGACTTTTTCATCCCTTTTCAAAAATGCCTAAGCTAAATTTCTTTCTTTCAGCCTAAAAACAACCGAAAATACTCTTACATATTGTATATTTCATTCGGCGGATTCTGCGTTGCAACATTCATATTATTAAATAGACTTTGGAGATAAAAGATTTATAGTGTTAAAATGCATAGATTATATACTGATATATGTATAATTCTTTTATTATCGTAAATTCATAGTCGTACAAACAAATTTTTTATATACTTTATAAACATGTGCCATAAATACATATTGTTAATAAGATGTTTCAGAATAAGGATTCATTTTAATTAACGTACCATTCATAGTACCTACCTAAAATCCCAGAAAAATTTCAATCATGTCCATTTCCATTAATATAGATAATCTTTAATCTCAGTTTAACCTATTTTTCATCTTTTTCTAATTCTAAGAATTAGAAAAAAATGAAGAATCAATTGAACCGAGATTAATCTTGAACATTTTGACTGCGTTCAGCAAAGAAAGCAGCTTTGCAGCTGTTATGAAGTTCTTTTATATAATTAGTTTTGCCTTTAGAGTTCCTCACTGAATCTAGGTGTACAAAAAAGTTCTGAGCTTTAGATTTTTTTTAAAAATAAAGTCATGTCAAAAAATTTTACAAGTTGCAAAGCTTCCTCTGCTGAACATATTGATTATTGAAACAGACATCAGTTATTTATATAAACTCAAAATTTAAGCATAATTGGATTTAATAAATTCTTGTCCTTTTCTCAAGACAGAGTCGAAAGTGGAAATAAGTAAATCCTTTCCACTTCGGTGTATCATCCCTTTTAGGAGTAAATTACAATGAAGGATAGATAAGGAAGTCAAAGAATCCGCGCAAATATATATAGGAATGCAATGAAAATCGAAGAGAGCCTGAGGATAAATCGCAACAGTCGCCGATCACGGTGAAAATCGACAGGGGTGTATAGGGTAAATCGCGAGAGGGTTCGTTCGAAGATTATGGCTATGAGGGATTTCGGAACGCCGGCTCGGCATCGGATCCGCGTACACACCCCCGGGGTCGCCGTCGAAGCGGCGAACGCATGCGCATGCGCTTGGTCGCTGCGTGAGCTTTGAAATCTCCGCTTCAGTCGCACTAAGATGGACGGTGGAGCGTACGGCGGTGGAAAGGCCGGGGCCCCTTTCGATCCGATCGCGTTCGTCCAGCGGCCGCAGGTCATTCTGAGAGCATTATGCCTGGTAAGTCGTCGCAGCCTCCTGAAAGTAGGATCATTTCAAGGTCGATTCAAGAGCGTGATCGCGACGACGACAGTACGTGTGTAAAAAGAGAGAGAGAGCGAGAGAGGGGGGAGGGCGAAATGAGCGAGATCCCTCGACGCGGATGGTCATTGATTTTAAAAGAGAGCCTCGGCTCCTCCCCCACTACCACTACCACGATGGGATTCTATTGATTTTTCGCGAATTCCAACAGTACGCACCCGTGCATCATGGATCTTCATGGTGTTCGATGTGTAATTGAGATTCGTTGCTCCTCGATTCGACGGAGCGAATCATTTCTTTGACCTTCCTTACGGATATATCTCGAGCAAAATGCGGAGCTCGGATCGCAGACCTCTCCCCGTGGTCTTCTTGACAACGTTATTAACTAATGAATTTCATCTCATTCGTCGTTCTCTCTGTTTTTCTCTTTTTCTTCTCAAAAATGCTTATTTTTCCCATATTATAAATATAAGGAAGCAGTGGTTGAATATGCAAGGCATCAGCCAGAGCATGTCAGTTCAAGATTCGAGATATTTTAAGCTTGGAATCATATTTGAAAAAATATTGAAGATTTTGGACTAGCATATTTATGTTAAATTGAATTTTTTAATAGATTTTTATTGATTTCAAACTCAAGAATTTTTTTTCAGCCAAGACATACAGCCAATATATTTTTTTCTACTTAATTATTATTTATATATTTTATCAAATATATTACAATAAAATATAAAAATAATTGAAGAATATTAAATATATAATCTTTTATTTTGCATTGCTTTTGCTAAAGTATTTTAAGCTATTTTCCTTTTAGGAGATACAATTGATACGTCATCTATCCTTCTTGACATTCAATGAATAACAAAGATAGAACGACTCGATCTTCTAAAAGGAAAACAGCCTTAATTTTTGTGTATAAATATTTTATATTTTGTTTTACAATATATCTTCTGAGTTTCTATTATTCTTCATTCTTCATTTTACCGTTTTACAGAAGAATGTTTATCATGCTTCTAGCTATTTGCAATAATCGTGTTTGGATGTATAAGCAGCAAGGGCTATCTTGTGAAAGACGATGGGAAAGAAGTTTGTCTTTACAATGAAGACAACAATGCGTGCAACTACGGGATTGGTATCGGAGTACTGGCATTTTTGGCCAGTATCGGATTCCTCGCGGGTGAATACCTGTTCGAACAAATGTCGTCCGTCAAGACTAGAAAACATTTTGTTCTCATAGATTTAGGGTAAGTTGTGTACATTTTTATAGTCTACTAGACGTAAAATTTATGTGATCTTAATCATGTCATAAAATGTTAATGAAAAATCTTTTGACATATCTTAATACACAACTTAATATGTCATATATTAATATAATAATATCATAATTACAGTTTCTCGGGTTTATGGTCTTTCCTTTATTTTGTGGGATTCTGTTACTTGACAAATGCATGGAATAATTCTGCAAGACCAAAGGATGGATATGGAGTGAATAATGTACAATCGGCTATTGCATTTTCGTTCTTTTCCATCTTTACCTGGGTATGTTAGATGAAGTTCATGCGACAAATTTTACTTAGTTGTTAACATCTATTTTTAGTTTTCTTTGATTTAAATAAATAAACGATTATGTTCTCTGAATTTTCCTCAGAATTGTATTCTGTTATTACAGGCCGCTTGTGCTTGGTTCGCGTTTCAAAGATTTAAACAAGGTACTGACGCGGCATTCGCTCCAAGTTACGAGGCGGATCCTGTCGGTGGTACAGGATACACAAGTTATCCTGATGCCACTGATGCTGCTTACCAAGAACCACCGTTCGGTCAACAACAACAACGAGGTATGGGTGACTTTCAAGCCCCAGCTTACTAAAAGTCATCCATAGTCGTACCAAAATGTATTTCCATTAAATGCACAGCGAGCTACTTACGAAAGAAGATGATTTAGGATAATTTTTCAGAACAAGATATATTATTTTCCATCACCTATTTTGCTTAAAGGTAATCTCAATATTATTACAAAACTATAATTTTGATACTTTTATTACTCATAATTTCCTACGTATTGTTGTTTTTATTGATACTAATAATTCTAAAAGAAAAACGCAAGAAATATATATTCTAATGTATCTCTGGTTCTGGTGAATAATGTGCTAAGGTATGTAAAAGATGATCATCAATCAAGATCTATTTAAGAATCGTCAGTGCTCAAAATTCTTTTCTTTACGATAAATAGTTTTAATAAAATGTGTAGTAATTACATCAAATTGTATTTTCCTTTACAGACTAAAGAAGAACTTCATTCGCTAATAGGTCGCTGGGCAGCGCGTTGGTCATAGAGTAAGTTTTCATGGCAAGATGTAGAAGGAAGTTATTTGTTAAACTGTGCTTCTTATTGTTGACCACTTGTAAGTTACACTTATCCATACGCCCAATGTCACAAAAAAAATGCGTTAGGTGTGTTTGAAATTCATATATGCCTGGACATGCGTTACGACGATGGCTACTGATCATCATGGGAAGTAAATATCTTATAATGAATAACTAACACTATAGCTAAACTCCATAAATAAGTAAGAATTAGTACATGCACAGGCTACGTATATTTTAACGTTGTAACGTGTTCATGGTAAATGCGACTTAAATATAACAGTAATATTATGCGTTGCATTATTATACAATTAGTATTAAACGATGTACACGAAGTCTAGGATTGAAATGAGTAAGTCTCGAATAAGTCGACATATGTTTTAATATTAGTGAGACAATATCTAAGTTACTTAAGTTACTTGTCGTATGAGTTGCAAAATAATGGGATATTTAGCACAGAATAGCATTAACAAATATAATTGCACTTATAAACCGCGAATGAATAACAAAACCAAAGTTTTTATTAACATTAAAATATATGTGTATATATATATACATATACATATAAAAATTATAATATTTCGAGGAAAGTTTATTTTGATTGAATTTTTATTCAATGATTTTTTACTTTGATAAGTATTTATGAATCTCAGGAACATATTTTTCAGATTTATTTATTTAATTATTTATTATCTCATTATTTATTATACAAGATGAATATAAATCCCAATATGTACGCTAAGAATCCTGCATTACTAAAAATATGAAATTACTTTGATTGACGAACATGAGTATTAATAGAAAAAAATATACGTATATGATGATTTTGAATTTAATAATCCTAAAGGCGTGCGTGTCGTCGAATAATAGAAAATAGCAATCTTGAATTGATAAATTGAGATAATCTTTTGTTTAGAGCAAAATAAAAGTATATATATATATATATATATATATATATATATATATATACATACATACATATATACTTATATTTTAATTATTACTTATAATTTTAAATTATGGTTCGAAGCATTTATTTAAGTATTCTTTTATCGCATGCTGCATTAAACAATGTAAACATTATTAAAAACTTATGCAGTAATTTAGTAGTCTAAAAAAATTCGAGAGAATTATACATTCTAGGCATTTACGAACTGTACAGTTGAGTATAAGAAATTCTTTAACTTCCGTTTGTGAAAAACATGATTTTTAGATTTATATTTACGTTTATATAGCCTTCCTTCGATTTTTTGGTATATCTAGTTTGCATAACTCTCTTGAAGAGAATATATATATATATAAGATTATATGATCCTGATAATTTGAAAAACATAGTTCGTGTAAAATAATTACGTGCAATAATAATCATTATATGTATTCCTGATAGATTTCTAAAAATATCATCTCTTTGAATGTGCAGAATTAATTGTGATACGAAAAAATGTATTTTTGACATTTAATTGTATTTTATATTTCTTTTTCTTTATGAATTTTTTATTTAGACTGCATATTCAAACAGGTTGGATTTTTAGATTATGTTTACACACTTCTCAAAATTGATCTCACTTCTTTGAAATATCTTAACCCTTCTAAGTACATAGCTAATAACATTGTTGACTAGTAGCATAGTATGACATACAGCTCATGTCCACCAAGAAGGGTTGAGGCAATAACAAACACAATCTATAAGAATCTCAATCTTTACCATATAAGAAAGAAACAACGTGATCCGTGCTTTTGATTTCGCCTGTGAAATCAGAGGATAATCGTACTTGGCAGAATGTAATACTATCAAAAAGTATCTACTATAATGCTGTAAAGGAATAAAAATGTGTACTAAGATGTGAGTATCGATAACTAAATATATAGCTGTTGTATTATTGTACTTATACATATATATATATATACTATATAGATATATATATATATATATATATATATATATATATATATTATA
>Ga0157364_1009273_pt1 | contig 10195 bp, 5 predicted proteins | sample AttsexASBM2_FD_111476 | JGI IMG/M metagenome (GOLD analysis project Ga0157364, IMG submission 111476) | Fungus gardens microbial communities from leaf cutter ant in Ribeirão Preto, State of São Paulo, Brazil - Atta sexdens ASBM2 | ecosystem: Host-associated > Fungi > Mycelium > Unclassified ... | reverse complement strand
TAATGTTTAACAGAATGTTTTATTGAGAATGTGTTTTGTGATGAGAACATAAAATTTCATATCAATTAAATTCTTCGCAATTATCGTCAATATTGCGTTAATTAAATATAATCACTAGGCAGTTAGATATTATCATACGGATATCAAATATACGGTATCAAAATATTAACTTTCAAACATATATTTTGTACAAAGCTTAAATATCTCGGGAGACAACCGCTCCTACAATCAAAAAACGAAAGCGAAAGCAGTACCTATCTATATCGACGATAGAAAATTATTCCAATAGATTATAGAGCGTCGCGTTAACGGCGTAATTCAATAAAGCGGCGCAAAGTGATTCCGAATGTAATGACACGCTACGCGCATTAAGTAGATGTGGCCGGATAATGCGGAAGGGCTTTAAGCGATCGATGATTGGCATGTAATCGAATAACTCGTCCGTGCTCATACACGCATGTCTGCGTCAATATAATTTTTCATAAAGCGGTGAGAGAGGAGGGTTCTTTCACCTTTAGAAAATTGGAAACATAAAATCCTATTCTGTATTCAAAGCAACTTTCTACGGGGCATACGATTTAGCGATTGGCAATATGAAATATTCGTCAATAATCTTGTTTATCCTGAATGTTATTTATGTTTCGCAATTTTCGAAATCCCGTCCACGTCTAAATCCACCATTACGACCTACTTAGCGAATCAGCATGTATGCACTGTACGTGCTTCATCGTGGCTTTTTCAGTGAAATATTTGAAAATCAGTATCCACTGATTACAGAGCGATATTGCGCAATATGCTTAATTGGATAATATTATATAAAGAAAATGATTATTCCGCGCACTCTATAATTTATAAATACAATGAATAAAAATTACAAACTGTACTTTGTAATATCTCATATTATCATGTCATGTATAATTACATGCGCAGTTCCACACTGATCCAATTCACATTGAAGCGTATTTGTTTCTATAAAATACATTTCAGAAAAATCTAGAATCAATGCTTGAACGAAGATTTTCGTAGTTCAACCATGAACACTACATCAGCCAATAAAAGAGATCCTTTTATTGCATTCGCGATGCCGCTATAACAACGTTTTGTTCGGACGATCATGATTTTCCCTCTTCCTATAGACCGATAGGGACAGGAACAGGCAACGGAGCGCGTCGTACCGGATTCACTGCACCGGCCCGACGACGTGCAGTAGCAAAAGGATGATCCTCGCAGACAGGATCATGGATGGCATTGTCTACAAAACACATTTTGCCATCTGGGAAAAGCCCGCGAAACCCGTGTCGTCGCGCGAAATGGATGCAACTCATGTTAGAGCGCAATCGTTCTCTCGCTGGCCTTTATTCTTTTCCACGCCTTTCTTTCTGTTGGCTACAATCAACTCGCGTTCCACGAAAAAGTCTATCAAACCAATCTGCCTGATAGATTTTCGTTTTTTGATCCTATTATATATTTCGTCGTCTGATGATTGAATTTTTCGATGCAAAAAGGAATTTCATTTTCCGCGTTGACATTTTCAATTAAGTAATTTTATGTTGCGCATATACGCATGTTCTACGAAAAAAATGTACTGATGAATTTTAAAATATTTCCCAAAAATTAATATCATGTATAAAATAAAACGTGCTGGTCGGTCAAATACATATCTCATCAACGAAACTCAATATTATAATACATCGCATTTATTCGAAATACATTCGTGTTTACTTCTCTAAATGAAAGCGTGCTCGTCTATGCAAATATGTTGAAATCGTAAAAATGCAAATTTTCAATAATTTCAGAGATATCATGGAATTACTAGAAATTATCCTGTGTCAAAATGTTTATGAAATGATCTTTTTTTCGTACCAATAAAATTGATTATTCGACTATAGAATAATAAAGTGGCTCATTAATCGCTAGAATTTTTATTGGATTGATTTATAATACGAGGAGATAATTTTATATCAAAAATTGTAAAGAATATAGGTTTCAATTGTCATACAGTCCATTGAGTTCTTATCGAATTCACAAACCATTCGATGTGGCAGTTTATATCATGTTCTGCATCGTCTGCTCTTGCTAGAATTTACTCACATGTGTAGCACAGTAGTGCATAGTCGCAACCCTTATTCGCGGTTGTCCTTATTCGTGACTCGCGCTATAACCCCGTAGATAGGTTTCTCTTTTATCCTTGGCATTTCTGTATTGTTTTCCTGCCTTTCTTTCTTCTTCGCGAGACAACGAAAACTTCCGAGAAACAAGCGAGCGATACCGGAACGGAATATCTACATTACTTCCAATATATATATATCGGCATCCGTATTCAATACTCACGGCCTTGGTACCGCGGGCACCTATAAAGATATTACTTCCGGATGCTCCATGTGTTTTCCAGGATAGAATTTCAACAGGAGGCAAAGAGACTGGTACGACTCGCCGATCGAAATGTCGCGCGGCTACTCGGTGCCAGCCTTGAGAACGATCCCATGTGCATCGTATTGGAAAACGGCGAGTACGGGGATTTGAATCAATATCTGCAAAGTCACATCGCCGAAACTTCAAACTTGCACACGGCTAAGACGCTTAGGTATGATAAACACGATACTTTTCTAACTTAATTTCCATAGTTTAATTAATATTATTACCTCTTAAACATGTGCGCTAAGATAAAGTATCAGTATGTATACTATAGTTTATGTAAAATTTATGTATGGAGAAACCGAAGACTACATGTCTAACCTAAGTTTTGTGATTTTTTTCTAATTTTGTTGAATTCAAAATTAAAAATTAATAATTTCTCACTAGAGGATTTCTGAATACTAAAAAAACTAAAATATTTTCAATTATTTATATAGATGCAGCATAAAAAAAGTAGCGTATTTTTTCGTATTGAATACATCACTGTTAAAACTCATAATATCAAATTATACTGAATTTGAATTTATTTATAATTATTTTCTTTCAGGTCGCTACTGCCTCTATTCAATATGTTGTTAATTTAATTAAAACAATAAAGTTAAACAATTTAATTCAACAAAATGTCTTAAATGTAGTTTATTATTATATATTTAAAAAAGGCATATGTTAATATGGACGTTATTTACTTCGAAACTAATCACAGAAGAAGATTGATTTATATTTTGATATATATAAAAATAATAAAATAAATAAATAATTGATAAATTAAAAATAATAAAATGTTATTTAAATCAAGAGATTGGGTTATCAATATTCCTTTGATATTTAACAATAATATATTCTCAATATGGTCTAAATTTATCTCTTTTTTATTATAAAAAAAATATATATTAAAAAAATATATATTAAAAAAATATATATTAGAGAAATTGAAAAATAAAATGATATTATAAAATAAAATGATAAGATAATGAATTATAAATTTATTAACATATTGATATATATATATATATATATATATATAAAAATCATCACAAAGAATTATTTCCTAATTCTCTACTCGTTTACTGCTTATTTATTTAACTCCACAATGTTTAACAGATGAATTAAATCCATAGAATAAAAATAGAAAAAAACGTGTACATTCAGTGCGCGCTAGATTGACCAGATTGTTCCTATCTTACAAAGAATTTCCTCTCTTTTATTGTAAACAAAACGTCACCTTGTGACGAAAATATAAACTAAATACAGTGTTGTAAAGTATGAATACAGAGCTATAATAATATGTACTACGGAAATTAATAATCATCTCTTAGTAGTTATAGAAAGCAATTATTTATCTATGAAATATTACATCATGATCTAGATATTACATCATGTTCTCCATTTTGCTTTACTGACAATAACAGAATGAACAAACTGAACAATAAACTGATGCAATTGAATCAAACAGCCTGCATGACTTAATGATGCTATCTGTTGAATTCACATGTAATTACACAAACAGTGAATAGTCATATCATGAAAATTAAGTTATATAAGGTCCGATTATTTGTACTTAAATATATTTATGTGTGTGTGTGTGTGTGTGTATGTACACACACATATACACACACACAAATATGTGCGTGTGTATTCACTGACAATGTATCGGTGTCATTACATCATATTTTAGATGTAATGCATGCTTTATCAAAGAATACACCCCATAATAGTCCTTGGTTGTTCATAAATACGTGCTGTTACGTTTTTAAAAGATCGTTGGGGAATTCGGTTCATATATGATTAAAGGTGTATATAACAAAAAATGTATATATATCCTGGATATATACGATCGTTATTATATAATTAACATAATTTAATGAACACAAATGATACTACGGCGTGGAATAATTTGTAACATCGGTACCATCGTATCATTTTAAAAGCGATACATTATCGATATCCGCTTTAATGCACACTGCCAATCGACATTGCGACACTCGAAGTAAATAACATATCATCCGAAATAGATACGCAATTATGTGATCATCACCATTTTGACATAAAATCAATGAACCATATTTCGACATGCCCTAAATTTCACGTTGATACTATCACCATACTTCCGCGTAAATTGTTGTGCCTATTATGGCATCACCTTCATATTATCGACAGATAATAAATCCATTTAATTAAAACAAATAAAATAAAATGTATTTAATTAATTAACAGCGAATTGAAATATTCATTAATTGACTAAACCAATTAAAATAATGAAAATATCAAGATTATAATGTGTCATGTTGTATAATTATGAAGTTGTTTATCGAAATTTTTTACACGAAATACTGCTACAATATCGTGAAAACGTCAAACGTACGATGAATAATTCCCATGTGTATATGCGTACGTGACGTGGAATGATTACTTTTTACGTCGCTGTAAATGCAGGATGATAGCATTCGAGCAATTCCACAATAGGCCTCCCATAGTCGAACGCGATCGTGCGAATTTTTGTTTTATTCTGTCGCCACGAAGAACGTCAGTTCCAATCAGTCCGGAGGACGCGTGAAAACGCACGATGACCAGGACTACGCGGAAAGTACTCGAAATACGAGAAATCGGCTGAAAATGAGAGGTGAGCGACGGAGAGGATCATCGGTGCTCGTGACAGGTGTCGGCGAAGCGTGTTTTCCCGTGCGATCGTTTTCAGCTTTCGCGCGAGATGAAGCAGCCGCCGGAGATCATGCTTTGTTCCCATCGAGTGCCGCGGAAAATATTGATGTACGGGGATATTCAATCATTCGTGCCTATGCAATAGCACCATTTACTATTTTGCAATTGTAATAGTAAAAAAAAATAGTTATACACATATTATCGTTACGTTTTCTCATCCTATTGTTTGCACATTAATTTCTTTTTTTTTTTGCAGTTTTTCTTTCACAATTCGTAACACTACACATCATTAAGACTGCACTTATTAAGACATAAAAACAAAATTGACATTTATTAATTATGACAATAATACGCGAGATGTTATAGATATTTTATAGATGATATTTTATAGATATTTTCAGCAATTTAATTTTTTCGAAAAATTTGAAAAAAATATCTAATATTAATTTGCACGAATCACGTGATATGCAACTTTATTATGTTGTCATATTTCAACAACTTAACAGCTCTTAATAACTATATAACTATGACAGTATCGAAGTGGTTAATTAAATTGCTGAAAATATCTATATGTACTGTCATTCATAAACGAAATCGTTTTCATTTATTTCAGCGAGTCCGTCGTTTTAACTGCAGTCAGTTTGTCGCATGAACGAATCCAATATCCAGGACCGACAGAATAGCCTAGTTTTCAATACAGCCGCTTTCTATGCCGGTAACTGAATTACATTCGCTGACATCGCAAATGAAGCTTTAAGAATCATGACGCTAAGTCGCCCGAAAAATTTTTACATGGTGCGGTATTAGACACATCGTACAAATTGAAAATTCGCTCCTGTTTCCGTTTGATCATATCCAAGAATTAAGTTCAATTCATGCAATTAACATGTGATATCATTTTGCATCATAAGACATGTATCATATAATTGAATAATATACGATCACTCAGTATTAGATGAGAATAGGATAACTCCGGTATATATGCCGCACCTATTAAAAACTTAAAATTTATTAAGTATTACATATTATATATATTTATTTACTATATATAGTAAACGAACTATATCAATAAAAATTTTGTACTACTACGAAAAAAATATTAGAAATCCGAAATTTTTATTTTTCATATTAAAAAATAAACTTTTTGAAACCATTGCATTTTTGCAGTATATTCCATAAGGGTGGGATATATTCATAGAAGGAGAGAGGATACGGCTCATGAAAAATTTACAAATAATGCATATAAATAAGACGTATAATGACACAATTTATAAAATGTGTTTATAAAGTTTTATTAAACTATAAGAATGGTAAATATATATATATATGAAGTAATAAATAATAATTTTAATCTTCCTACATATATTAGAAGTGTTATGACATGAGGTACATATTTCATATAATGCGTTTATTGCATTGAATTCAATGCGCACTTTGTATGCTTTGGACATAAATCGCTCGCTAAAAATGCCGCATATCCTAAACGTGGGATACAAGACAACAAACTAAATAAAGAATATGAAATCAAAGCACTTGTATTTTGCTTTATATATTCACTACACGTACGTATTATGAAATAATCACTAAGTCTTTTACACGCTATCGATATTTTCATTAAGGAAAAATCAACTGCAAATTATTATTAATATAAAGTGTGAATATTGCGAGATTTATACGGAAAAATGATTTTACTGAAATATTTAAGAATTTAGCTAGATATAGATCTAAAAATAATTTTGTTAAATCATTCAAATAATTTTATAAGAATTTCAAACATGATGATACTGCACAAAGTTTCGACACTCCAACAAACCAGTTTCCAATTATTTTGATGATTCAACAAAATTATTTACAGATTTGTCTAGTTAAAATTTTAGATACTTTAGCAAAATCTTTTCGCATACATATGCTGTTGCATACGATTAAACATTAGATATTTCCGTATTATAATGTAAGCAAGGATCTCGAATACTCCAATTTCTAAAGCAAACGTTTATTTGACCAACAAGATAAATATATTAACGCATTATATACGAATTATATATGGATTCTTCTTGCAATCTTTTTTATATATTATTGCTCTCGTTTCATATATATACATATAAAACTTACAGTTATGTTGTAACAACGTTAAGTGAAGGGCGATATGCTACCACCGAAACGACTCTATTGGCGTATCTCTCGTAGAAATAGCATGCAGAGTCGTTTCGATGTAAATGGTTTGCATTCTACAAACGTAAATACTAAAAACGTAGTAGCTACCATCGTCCTCAACGAGTACGAACGAATGCTAACGCCCGATCGTAACCAACACGTACGTAACCAATATGTTTGTCGCACTTTACCCGATTTTCAAATTCAATTTTGCTGGAAATAGGAACAATACAAAAATAAATCTACTGTATACAAATATGAAGAATAAACTTCTTCAATCTCTTTTGCTTTCAAGTGAACACAAATTTCAAGTGAAAATATTATATATATATATATTTAATTCTAAGACTGAGCAAATATACATTTATGTCTTATTTCCAACTTGCACTATTAGATAAAGAAGTAATGATAATAATTTCTTGAGTTAAATAACATTTTATTATTTAATTTTTATGTGTATTAAGATGTAAATTAATTTCTGTGATTAGTTTCAAAGTATACAACGTTCATATTAACGTATACGCTTAGCAAATAATAAACTAAATTTTAATCAAATTTATACATTTTCTTAATTTAAATTGTTTGACTATGATTTTAGTTTGATTAAATGACGTTAAGTAATAGCGACCTATATAGATGGTTAAAAATAACTTAAACTGAGTATAATTTGACATGATAAATTTAATAGTATGGGAAAAATATAGCTATATTTAAATATATTTTTCATTGTAATAATTCATGTCTTTCTTAATTTTAAAAAACAAAGTATGTATCTTCATGTACGAAAGAAAAGAGCATGACAAGTTAATTTGGATTCCTTGATTTAGTTTATAAAGTAATTTAAGTAACGGGAATATCTTATTTTACTTGCGTCAAAAAATGTTGGTGACTATGGCTGAGTTGGTATGGTCGTCCGGTGTTTGTGGCATTGCTTGCTACAAACGCCTCTATGTATACCGAGGAGTTTCTCCAAGTAAACTTCACAGCGTAACCGACCCCGTTCTTCGTGTTGCAGTTTCGGCACATTGGTTTACATGGCCACGCAAATAGCATCCGGCATGAAGTATCTCGAGGAAATGGACTTCGTGCATCGGGATCTCGCCACAAGGTAAGCGTGCACTGTTTCCCATAAGTTGCTTTGAGGGCTTGCTCATTAATGAGCAAGTTGTTGTTTGCCATATTATTGCAGTCTTGAAAGCGAAACTAAATACATGTACCACAGAACTCGTCAATCTTCCTCTCGTCCCGATTAGCTTATATGAGAACGAATGTGTAGAATGAAATGATATCCTCGATGTACTACAGCTAATTCCTTTTTTTTTATGTTGCTATAAATGTGAAAGAGACGATTTTTTAACATTTTCATACATAATGAAACAAATAGACTGTTGAGATATGATATTAATACTTTTTATATGTTGGTTTTTAAAATTAAGAAAAATTGATAGATGGAAAAAATGTTGTATTAACAGCATTACTCTAATTGAAAATAATCTTGTTAATTCACACACAAAAACACACATACTCGAAAGTAATATTAATGAAATAAATATATTATGCTCTTATTTTAATAAAATATTGTTTGTTTCATTATTACTGTTATTGAATTATTTTCAATTAAACTAATGCAACATCTGTTAATATGAGATTAGTTTTTTCCATATATTCACGCAATTTTCCTTTCACATTTATGATTACAATAATTACATATATTCAATAGGTGAAATAATTAAAAATAATACATTCGATTATAATATAACTGCTCCTATATCCTTTGTTCGAAAATCAATTGAATTTCACCAATCTTAATTTCCAGACGAATGCTTTAATTTGTCTGCAGTGATTCGCAATGATCGCTAGACGGAATCGTTTCATGTATCAAACAAGCAAACAAACAAACAAATGCATACTCTATTCGATCTTTTTGTAAGCGCACGAAAGCATGCCTCTGGGCATTACAATGGGATTGCTTTATTACGGCGGCCGATTGTTTTATCGTCTCATTCTCTTTCCATATACGTAATGGATTCCGCATACCCCTAGATCGTGCTTTTCCACTCTCCATACGATTTGGAAACTCTTGAAACCCAGCAGCGCCGGCAGCGCTGGCACGACAACCAATATCGTAGGTAGAGCTATTAAAAGCGGGAGAATGAGATAGGCATTGCCGGAAGGGTTTGGGCCGTGTGTTCGAATTATTAACTTTAATCGTAAACCTTAATTATCATGCCCCGTAGCGCGATCGTTGTCGCGACTCTAGCGAGGGTACAAGAAGCTAGACGAAAGGGGCGCAATTTATTCATGATTTATAGAAGTGAGTTCAGGGTTAAATTCTAATGGTGAATGCGGCAACCGGCGAATATTAGTTCTACTACTGAGAAATAAACGATGGATATTAAGTCTGAGAATTATTCCTAATGGCAGAACGGGAATAAAGAATAATAAATCCAAAATAAATCTATTTTTGTGTCGAAAATTCAATATATCATATATATTTCCTTAGAATATTTCTCGTAATAGATATTTAGAATATTTCTCGTAATAGATATTTGACATCTTTTGTCATTTTTATAAATTTTTTCCGTATGGAAAGAACTATTTTACTTTAGAGCATTTAAAAATTTAGATAAATAGATTTGAAAATAATTTCGTTGGATTATCAAAATAATTATGTAGGATGCTCAAGGATAATGAATAATATTGCAAAATATTTTGACATTTTAAGCAATTATTTTGACGTATGTTACGTTACTTTGTCTAAGAAAATTATTTTCAGGTAAGTCTATCTAAACTTTCAAATACTTCAACAAAACTATTTTTTTCGCATTCCCTTGCAATCATTCTTATAGTCAAATGGAAATGTACATATGTGTGTGTGTGTGTGTGTGTGTGTGTGTGTGTGTGTGTGTGTGTGTGTGTGTGTGTGTGTGTGTGTGTGTGAGTGTGTGTGTGTGTGTGTGTGTGCGTG
>Ga0157364_1009272_pt1 | contig 10195 bp, 4 predicted proteins | sample AttsexASBM2_FD_111476 | JGI IMG/M metagenome (GOLD analysis project Ga0157364, IMG submission 111476) | Fungus gardens microbial communities from leaf cutter ant in Ribeirão Preto, State of São Paulo, Brazil - Atta sexdens ASBM2 | ecosystem: Host-associated > Fungi > Mycelium > Unclassified ... | reverse complement strand
TTTATTTTCAACTTACAAGGTATAAAACTTTTTTATCAAGCAAATATTAATCTTAGATGACAATTGTACGTGCCAGAAAAATTAAATTTTTTTTCGATCTTCTCGTGAAATTGTTTTTTGCGAGATTTTTTAATTGTATTCTTCAATTCTGTAAAAAAAATTGTGCATTCTATGAAGCCAATTCGGAGACTTTTCCTAAAACGTAATCGTGATAAACAGGACGACTTTAGAATTCCCTTAAGAAAATAAATAATCTCAATATATGTATACACAATTTAAAGTAATGATTTTATATAAATACCCGTGCCAAGATTAAATCGAACGCCGCCAAGGAATTCGTTGCTAGCAATTCGATCATGGTCCCAGACTGTTAATTCTAATCCGCGTTCCGCCAATTCTTGTAAACTAACATCCTTATAGATGAACGTATGACCCCAAACTGGTGAGCCGCCAGACCTACGAACGACGCCGGTCTTCTGCTTACCAGATCGTCCTTTGTCGGGAAGCAAATAACTGAAAGAAATTGCAACTTGAAACAATGCAGGTGATGTAGGAATTTTTTTCTAAACTTTAAAAACATCTTTATGACTTAAACAGAGGTGTTAAAACCATTTTTAACTGTAATCATAAGTATACTCTATATATATAATAATAATAATTATTATTATATAATATCTTGATATACAATATAAAAAATTAAAACATATATTTCCTAATTTAAAAACAAAAAGATCCAGCTTTATAAATTGCAACAACAAAAAATCCAAAAAAAAAATCAAGACGAATGAGAGACGCGTGGTAGTTAATACGCAATCTTAAATTTTTATTCCAGAAAATAGAATCTTTATGCCAAAAAATAAAAACTAATACGTTTTCAGTTTACTTTGGAACTATCCTCAGCAATACAATTTCAAAATATCAATCTCTTTATGTCCAAGAAAAAATTACCATCATATTAACAGATTTGATGTTGTAATCTATTCGAAACATTAAAACAATTATCTTATAAATATTTCGAAACTAGTCTAAAAACAAGTTACAAATTAAAAAACTGTGACTCACTCCAAAACATAGAAAGAATTCATTTCGATATTGCATCAAAATCAAAATAAAATTAAAATTTATAATCACTAAAGAGTATGAAGTTAAAAAACACATATTGATCGCAGCTCAGAAACATGACTAATACATTTAATATAATAAGAAAGACATGTCAAGTCAACAAGGAAAATAAAAAGAAAAAAGAACAATGTCAATACATAAACAATAATTTATAAACCGACAAAATGTAACTATTTAATGTCTTTTAATAATTATATATAAATTTGATGTACACCCTCTGTATCTGAGCATAAATTGAGACTACTTTGTTGCACGAGTATATGAAGGCACTCAGATATTAAACATTTATTAAGAAAACGCTCTTTATCTAGTATCGTGACATTCTCCCAATCGAAGTCATGTTCAAATTTAATCCGATATTTTGTGATCACTGATAGTTGTTACTATTCCGGTTAATACGATGCTCAGCCAATCTAGTTTTAAGTTTTCTTCTTGTCTGTCCAACATAAAAAGCGCAGGATTTATATGAGATTTTATACATAAAATTTTTTCTCTTTTCTCTTGGGAGTATGTCTTTATGTCCTTCGATCAAACTAATTTAATTTATCTAAGCTAGTAAAAGCTAATTTAGTATTAAAGGTTTTACTAATTCTTTTGAATTCTGAAATTTTCGGAATATAAGGTATTACAAACCAAGAAGTACAATCCCTCTTGATTTCTTTATTCGATTCTTTCTGTCGTATCGTATCTTTATGAATGAGAATTTTTAAATGTGCATTAATAATATTAAAAATTAAATCAATCAGATAATCATTTTTTAATAATGTACTGATAATGTGTTTTTACCAACAAAAATTTTTTGGTAATATTTAGGGTTAATAAAAACGCTCTATCTGTCATACCTATTATTATGCTTTTTTTTTGTGAGAGTGGATGTGACGATAAAAAATTAAGGTATCTTCCCGAATACGTACGCTTATGGTATCAGTCAAATTCAATTAGATTGTTATTATTAGTAATAGTGATATCCAAAAAAATTAATTTTGTCGTCGGCAAATTCTAAAATAAATTTTCATCTGTCATGTATTAAAGGTCTCAAGTGTAAAGTCAACTAGATTTTTTGTAACTGTCATTGTAACATTATCTATATAACGAAAATAAAACAAAGGTTGAAAATCCAGTCTCTAATGCTTCCAAATTCCCCATTAAATCGGCTATTATTGGAGAAAGAGACGACTCCATAAGAGTAAAATTTTGTTTATAAAATTGCCCATCAAAACTAAAATAAATTGAATTAAGTACTCAATATAAATTCATCTTTCGAGATATTGACCTTATCCCTCACAAAATTCCATCTCTTATCAATATTCTCAATAGTCAAATCAATGGGAATATTGATAAACAAGGACACAACATCCATTGAAACTAAAACATGTTCAATTTCAAAACGTGTCTCTTTAAGTTTTTTCACTAATTGAAAAATATTATCAATATTGTAAACCGATTTAGGTACATTCTTTGAGATGACATTATGTAAGTTGCCAAGATATATAGAGGACTAGCTATAAATGATATTATTAATCTGAATGGGCAAAAGATTTAATTTATGTATTTTCGGTAAAGCTCTCGGGAGAATTACCTTCGCTAATGTTTTGACACAAGATAATGTTTTGACATTGAATCATTAGTAAAATTTTTCTTTTTCCATTTTAATAACAGATTTCGGACATCATTAATATTAATAGTTAATTTATTAATCGGATCTTTCTTTAATTTAATGTAATTTTCTTTATCTTCAAGCATCTGCAAGACTTTAGATTTGTAATCATTATTATTTAATACAACTGTGACATTTCTCTTATCAGCCTTTGTTTTATATAAATTGCACTTATTGTATCATACAATAGAAATATTAATTCATACAATCAAAAGTAAGAAATATTAATACTCAAAATGAAGGGAAGTATACCTTTTACAGAAGGGATCGCAGGTACCCGAGTTTTTGCCGCGCGTCTGCAGATTTCTAGCCTCCTTGACAAGTACATGGAGCGCGCCGCGGCTCCAGTTCTTTTTCGTTTTAGAACTGCCACGTTCCGCACTGCTTTCCCGATCGCGTTCTTGCTGCGCCGGATCCGGCGGAACAAACTTTAGACCAACGATCACCTCGCCTTTATATGCAACCGGATCATCAAACGGCTCCGTCTGTAAGCAATATATACGGGACTTGTTGCATTTTTTTTTTTAATTACATAAATGAGACGTCGAAAGATTTATATAGGAGATCAAAATTTATTAGAATTCTTTTTGTAAAAACCATTGCAATTTTTTGCATTGCAAATTTTTATTGGAGAGAGAGAGAGAGAAGGGGAGGGGAATAGGGAGGGATAAGAAAAAGAAAGAATTTTACATACTTATCAAACCTTCATGTAAGCACAAAAAAGTGCGAAATTTAAAAAAGTGCGAACTTTAACTGAGTTCTATTTCATTTATCATTTATAGTTTTTTTTTAATTATAAATTATAATTACAATTTCATTATAATTATATTTTTTAATTATAAATTTCATCTGATATATGTTAACAATAGTAAATAATCCGATATTCTGCTGTTGATTCTTGATTTAAAAAATTAAAGAAATTAAAACTGTATATTTGATTATGTTTACAACACATACAATACTTATTTGTATAAAAATTTACACTCTGCATGCGCTTATATCGGACCACATCGAAAGCATTTTATTTAAACAGCAAACAATTTGAAGTTGCATCCTGCATTTCGACGGAAAGAATGAATAGTAATGTTTTCTGCTGAATGTTCAGTGACGCAATCTACTAAATGCACAATGATGTAACCTATCCGATGCACAATGAACAGGGACTTACTTCACTCGGAAACGATTAGTGATTCTATAGTTTTAAAGTTTCGAGATACGCTTCTTAATTTTTCGAAGGAAAGTCAAGCCGTTATCTGCATTATTTTAATATTATATGAGCGGCAAACTTACTCTCTCTTGAAGAGGATACCAATGTGGCGTTGGATCGTCGAATATCTTGTTTTCCAGCGGCATTCGCACCTCGCCGAGGAAATCGTTGCGACCGAACATGTCCGAATGCCAGACCGTCAGCCATAGTGTTCTTGTCTCCAGACCACTCAGACTCATATGGAACTAAAATCGCGAGATGACAAAACATCTCTAATTGTCATGCAAACAAGCAATGGATGATTATGCCAACTCACGTTGGACAACTTACCTTCAATGTTTCGTTAAACTCTGGATTTAATGTGTGTTTTTTCACTTTCGTCTTTCTTTTACCGCTTTTCGATTTATCTGGCAGCAAATATACCTTGACGTATCTGGGAGAAGAAAAAAAGAATAAAAAAATAAAAAAATAATAAAAAGCTGAACATATTTAATTTTCAAAATATTGTCTTTTATAAGCAACGCTTATAAAAAATATTTGTAAAACGAAGTATGAACGGAGAATAAGATTAAACTATATATATTTTTGTATAAAGAAATAATGAAATTTATTCTATTTAAATATAATAAAAAAAAAAATAGACGACTAAATAGACGCACGTTATGATAGCTTTAAAGCTGGGCTACTTACGGATCCGATCGTTTGCGCTTTACATCTACTGGCGCGAGGTTCTTGCACTTGGTCACGTGCACCTCAAACGTCAAATTCTTGTAGTCGTACTGCAAGGCGAATTCTACCTCACCTGTGACTACCACGGATCGACAACAACGTCCCTCACCCGCACCACTGTATACCGACGCCATCGAGTCCGAACGTGCCTGGAATCGCGAGAATTAGGGTCGTGAGGACTTTAGAACGGTGATCTCAGAGTCGTAAAGTTCGCGTCGTTCTCCCGGTGAGAGTGCCTGTCTGCCGTTCTGTTAATCCGAGTGAGATGCAACGGTGCAATCTATTTCGCGTTAAATCGCAATAATAAATATGGTTTCTCTTGGGAATGAGAAGGGCAATGGGTTCGAAACGTAGCTAGCTGCATTCTGACATCCATCCTCCATGCACGAATAGGCGAACAAGAAATTTTTACCGCATTAAAACTTACCCCGAGACTCGACAGAGACGACCGAGTGGCGAGATGGCCCGGATCGATATCGTCCATATCTAAGACTGTATGACTAGAGCCTGCTCGTGATCCTGCTCCGATAATTGGCGTGCTGCATGCTTCCGACAAACTGCTTCCATCGTCTATGTATAATCACAAGGAAACTTGATTATTCAAACTGATTCAGTGTCCAATTTGTCAAGAGATAACAAGAATAGAAGATTAAAGTTCTATTTAAAAAAATATTCATGCAAGCTTCAAAATAATCATCAATGTCATTTCAATAAGTATACTTTCGAAGGTCTTGCTAAATATTAGTAAATACAATTTTGTCGTTGGTTCGGTCAATTAATTTTATTGTTCATTTCAATTAAATTTCAATAATATAGGTATAAGATAATATAGGATATAATTTATAGATGATAATAATAGTCATATTTAATTTATTTGTCTATTTTAATTAAAATTTTTTACTTTAAAATAATTTAAAGATTTTTGTAATTGTTTTAAATAATTTTTCATTTGCGCACATAAGTCTTTATTTTTCATATGAATTATATTTATATGCACTTATATATATTTTATTATATTTATGTTTAATTATAAATAATGTCGATTAAATTTTTCTACTACTTTTGCCGTCTCTTCAGGTCTAATATTATGTTGCTTTTTAACTAACTTATTATCAATTCAGGAATATTCATCGCGGACACTTTCTGCTGTTCGTATCGCGTTGAGCATTTGGCGAAGATACTCGCGGGAAATTCTAGCTCTGAATCGCTCTGCGACGCTTTCTTCTCATTAATAATCGACAGTGATTTCTTCTCTTTCTTCGAAAGAATTGGCAGACTCCCGATTACGCATTTCATTCCGTTGTTAAAATTTCCATTAGCAAACGAAAATTTGCTCTTTGAATCTGAGGTATTGATCAAGAAATCATCCTTGCGACTTGCCAATGAAGCTTCGCTGTTGACATTGGATGTCTGCAGAAACTGATCTTTCGATATCTCATATTCACGTTTTGTCAGAGGAATTTTCTCCAACGTGAGTCGACTATCATTTTCCAATTTTACAGAATCGATAGGTGAAATCTGCAATTCGATGGATTCCGTCTTCTCTTCTCTATTCATTTTGTTCGCATCATTCGATTTTGAATGCGAATCTGTTTTTTGTTCCGCGTAACAAGAACCACAGCAGCACTCTAGCAACCAATTCGAAGCAAGACGTTGCACAATTTTACTAGTGGTCCAAGATTTTCGAGTAGAAAATTCTTTGAAAGTTGAATAACGAGTACCCTTTGCCATTCTTTTTGTATTAATTCAATTTTTGGACTAGATAAATTTTTCTCACTGGCTAATTATTTTTATTTTGTTGTCTTGATTCATACCTCGGAGCGAGTTTACGAAAATCAGAGTTTCACTAAATTATACGAAGATAAAGATTTTGTCTCACGTTAACTTTCTATTAAGCTCTCTAATAAAAGAATATTATTTATTATTAAAGATTTAAAATTAAAAGTAATAATTAAAAGTAATAATTAAAATTAAAAGTAATGATATTATATATATAAAATAATATTTAATATTTGCTGATTATAATAATAGGAAATGTCGAAAGAGATGTAATGCAGAACGAAACACTCGTTATACTGATGGATTTGTTCATGCAAAGAACATTCGTTCTTTAGCTAAACGGAACAGGGACAGTGATAATATTTTTCCTTCCTGCCTTTCTGAACGAATAGCATGTTAACAGTGTTTTTCAAGGCCCATATCTGACGAGTTTTGATAACGAGTTTTGATACGATAATTGTAGACGAAGAAGTCGTAAAAGCATACAGAAAATCCCTACACGAAAAAAGAACGTTATTTAAGTAATGATACAATTAAAAAAATTTTTTTTCTTAGATATTTAAATCTTTAATATATATTTCAATTTTTAATTTGTTCTGGATCAGTCTTTCACCTTTTTTTTGTATTAAAATTTCATTGTTAAATTTCGTTGTTTATCGATTTCACGATCCTCATTTGTGTTTCTTGCAACTTGACACGACACTTATCGAAAAACTGTGCGCATAGACTGCATTATGTTTGCGAAACAATATGCAAATTTAATAGATTTGTTAAAATAGGTAAAAAGCAAACATTCCTAAATGTATCTTATATAAGTGTCACGTTACAAAAGCAGACATTTGCTTTTTACTTACTGTTAAGTTGATCAATGTTATGCTGAATAATGGCGAAATGATTGTAATGAATAATTAAATGTTGGGCAATATTATTTACCGATAATCAACGTGATAGTTGTTGTTTTGCGATGCAACCTAATCATGTCCGATAAACATTCCGATAACGTTAGAGTTAGATGCGCGCGAATCAATTTACAGCTTTTGTAAATAGATGAATGTGTGCCAAGGTGAACGCATCAAGATATTGCCGCGCTTCGTCTGAGAAAAATGACTTTCATATGTGCAAATACGTGTATAGCGAGCTCTATCAATTTCGACGTCATCAGTTAAAGAAAGTTTGTCATACTCCCACGTAGATGTATCTAAGAAAAGTCATTCTTCACATTTAATTGTATTATATTGTATCACAGTATTATATTATATTATCATATACGTTACTGTACTAATTAAAACTGAATTTTTTAAATTTCACATGGAAAGGACGCTTAAAATAGTTGCTAAAACGTCAAATCTTTTTGTAACAACGTTTATTGTGCTTAAGATTCCTAATTATTTTTATGGTCTAATAAAATTTTCAGATTTGTATTTAGCTAAATTTTTAAATACTTCAACAAAATTATTCTTTTCATTTTTAATATAAAGTTTTCTCTTTAATATAAAGTTTGTCTCTTTTTCTTTTAATTAATTAATTTTCTAGAATTAGCTGTTTTACATTTCGTAGTAATTTAGTTCGTCGCAGATCCTGTCACTAAAATTAAGATTGATTCTCGTAGACACTCCCGCGTGTTCATGTCCCACGCAATACAAGGTGGGGAAGGTTAATTAAATCACCCGGTCCTTCCGAGCGCAAGTAATCATGCGTCTGTCTCGTCAGCGTCTGTTTCGCCACCATCGGATTGTCTTTCTGCGAATTTAATCTTGCTACCTCCAGTTCTCATCGCATGGAAAACGCAATTCGCCTGTTATTCACACGTACGTGAACGCTGTATCAGGGACATAGTACTACGCATCGAGAACGTGGGCGAAAGTTCCGTAGTGCCTCGCTGGATACAAGAGAATTCACAATCCGTTTCAAAACGGTCGATTAGGCAAATTTATCTGTTAACCGTAATAAACATAATACAAATGAAATTATAAAAGAAATTATGTACTTGGTGAATAAATATATAATTAATTTTTCAACTCTTCATACGTATTTCTATCATTTTCGTGATATATTTAATAAGTAAATTTCTACAATTGTATTTAGTCAGATGTTACTTTGGCAAATGCTTTTATTCAATTTTTCCGGCATTACACGTTTATTATTTATTACATGTTCGATACACAATCATTCTATTTTATTTTGTTATCATTTTTTTCTTTTTTTACATATTTGATATCTATTCCGTATATTTTTCTTTTTAAAAAACGCTATTGTACGTATTTGAGAATAATTAAATTATTCACTACCGGAGTTATTTGCTAGAATCGTGGAAAGGATTGTATGCATGTGTACGACCACATGCGCAATAATCCGCATTAGCAATTATCGAATTACTCTATCAAAGCATGCAAGATGTATTACTGTAATAAATTAATGTCTAAAGAGTTGTTTTAATTAATTTCTAAGTAACATACAGTAAGTATTCGTACAAGGAAATTTTTTTATAAAAAAAGTCTTATTTGTAGAAAATAACATTAATTAGCAATTTTACAATATATTCTGTGAATTTTATGCAATATATTTTATGCAATATATTTTATGAATATATTCTAATTTTATGCAATATATTATATAAATATGTTCTGTTCCAATAAAAATAAACGAATTTCACATGTATTCCTGATTTTAGAAGATAAATTTCTCAACTGTACAAATACTTTTTGAGCATCCAACAATTACAATTTTTAATTTTTTCTTATTTTTCAGATAATATATTTTCTATAATTAATACACATCTCTTTGGTATATAATTTTAAGAAATGTACAGTCTATTTTATTCTTTATAATAAAATTGTTAATCAGTAAGAAATAATCGTCAATTAAACGTCGAATTGATGTTGACGTCGATTGATGTTGACGTCAAATTGATATTGAAATCATTGAATCGATATTGATTTATAATAACATCAATGATTCAATGATTTGTTTCTCACTGAATATTTACTTTTAAAAAATAGAGCTTTTTTTAAAAAAATATTTTCTCTGTATGAAATACTTTTTGCACTGTAGATAGTGCCAGAAATAAATTTTATTAATTGAAAACGTTTTTAAATTTAATTATTTATTAAGCTTATAATAAATTTTTTAAACAGTCTTCCGACATCTTATATTAATTATTTTTAATAAATAATACCTATATTTATTAAAAACGTATTTTTATTAATTAAAACGTAGAACGATTGTTTAGAAAAATTAATCTTTATAAATATTTAGGTATAACTATTAATAAATGCATTCATCAAATCATTTTTTCTTTAAAAAATTAATAATAAAAAAAAGAAAAACAATATAGAAAATTAATCTTATTTTTTATATTGCATTTTCTTTTTATGCAACATTGGTCAAAGCAACATATTCACTCGATTTTGTTAATATCGGTCGAAACGAATCATAGAAATCTGAAGGAGTAGTGATGGGTATATAAGAGACGTAACGCGTCCTATTTCATGATTGTCCATGAAGCGAAGAACCTTCTAGTAATCGTACAAAAAGCGTGACACGCATTCAAAACTCACAGCAACGATATTCAACGACATTTTGACTTTTTTAACATCAGCTTAATCCTTTCCACAATTCGTTCGTTCTAGAATTCTAGTTTTTGGGAATTTTTCTTTTACATTTTATATATTTCGGTGACGCATAAACAAAGCTCTTAAGAA
>Ga0157364_1009271_pt1 | contig 10195 bp, 4 predicted proteins | sample AttsexASBM2_FD_111476 | JGI IMG/M metagenome (GOLD analysis project Ga0157364, IMG submission 111476) | Fungus gardens microbial communities from leaf cutter ant in Ribeirão Preto, State of São Paulo, Brazil - Atta sexdens ASBM2 | ecosystem: Host-associated > Fungi > Mycelium > Unclassified ... | reverse complement strand
TTAATCTCTTCTCTTTTTCTTTGAATCGCGTGAATTTTTTTCTGCTGTTTTCAGTTGTCGTATTAATATATGTATATTATATTCCAATTATATATAAATTATATATAAATTGACTACTAAGAGGTAAACTATAAAACCGAGTGCGATAAAATCACACGTTCTGCGTGCTACGGTTCGCTGATTAGATCACATTGTGTCTGTGTAAAAAAGAGAGACAGAATTATAAGGATTTATTTAACAGCTTAAGAGGCTTGTTTGAAGACCCATTTTACGATTTAACGTATACATACACGTACAAATAACGAAAATCGATGAGTGCTTATCGGTTAAATCATGGAAATAGCAGCATCATAATACAATATCAAAATTTATTTCGCATTTTTTGTCAGCTTTGCAATCTGCTTTGCAAACGATACAAATTATAAGAATTGATAGGAAAAGGCTCGTTCCTCTCGACGCTGGATTAAATCGTAGCTTCGAATTCACTTCTTTTGATGATCGCGTATCTTTGAGACTATAATGCAGAAGAATCTTTGTGAGAATCGCGACTTGCCCGGAAGCGGAGCGGCCCAGATAAAGAGGTGAGGCAAATAGAAGAGTCAATGCCTCGTTTGCTTGACGAGACGGATAAAGGGAAACGTTTCCAAAGCACCTGGACCGGTACCAATTGGCTTGCTTCAACGGGCACAGACTGCCTCAAAGGACGAAGATCTCCGCTTTTAATGCTTTTTTATAATCTTCTCCGTAAATACGAAATCTCAAATTGAAACGAAACCGCCTATGTCACTCGGTTATCCAAAGAACAGATACGAAGTCATACAATAAATCCTTTTTCAACGACATTTGAATATTTTCCAAGACGTAATTGTATTCGTTGACCTACTAGTAATATATAAAAGTAAATACAGTTAAATTAAATACGAAAAAGCTAAATGCAGTTGAGAAAAGATTTAGATATTATTCCCTGTTGGATCGCGTAGGAAGATAAAAATACGCTTACGTTTCTGTTTTAGTTGAATTGCTAGTGAGAGGGTCATTGTTGTAACCAACTAATAGCGTAAGTCAATCAACGAGAACGTTAACGAGCATCTAGAGGATTGCTTACATTGTGTAAGCTGAGTACTAGGACGACTATAAGATTGGCTAATCCACAATCGATTGGCTATTTGACGCTTATCGATACTGAAAGTAAACTGAGCTAGAGAGAGTTTCTTTGATAAAGTCTTTTAAATTGAAAAACCCATTTAATCGTACTATGAATAATTAATGTGAATTACATTTTCGACAATGTAATAAATTGACTTGATTTTAAATCAAATAACTTTAGGAAAACCTGTCATAAATATTCTCTCCCAGTTACTTCATCGTATAATATATATATATATATATATAAGTAAAATGACATTTGCACGAAACACACGTTTCAAAATTTCCCTTAACTCGTTACTCATCAAAGTAACGCCCATGATTCTCTTAGCCGAAGTTACAGGAAACGACAAGGAAACTTTACACGGCAGAAATGGTACGACGGACAGCCAAGAATTTCCACGACAACGTTTCCAATATGTTCTAACGGAACTACCGCGTAGAAAGCATCAGTCTAAATTACGGGAGCATTATCCCGTTGCATGAAAATTACACCGAAATAGCTGTTCGTACCTCATAAACATTAGAAAAAAACTTTAGCGGCAGTATCGCGTGGATGCAACCGGAATTTACCGCAATATTTCACGGGGTATCGACAACACAGAGATGAATGAGAACGTTCCCGCTGCGCTCTCATTTTGCTCTCGTTAGCATCAGTTTCAAATAACAAGCACCCTGTAATGACCGTTCGTGTATTAAGATACGAAGTATCTAACAGTAAGTCCCGCAACGTATATAGGCGACATAAATGTTTCAAATTCTGTAAGTGTCTGTCATCACAGGAGGGAAAAGCTGTTTCGAATTCAGCTCAGTCGAAGCAACGACGAAGTATATATCCCCCTTCTCTTCTCTTCGTCTGACAATAAGATCAATGAAACTGTTCTCTTCGATCGCGATTACGTGCACACCGCAGAGGAACAACTCATGAATAGAATCGATATTCAGCTCGATAAATTATCGATTCAATAAAAATTGAGCCTAGAATCGTACTACTGTGCGCTATAAAAAAATAATAAACGGTCTTACTGAGCAAATGATTCTTTCCATTTTACCCTCTTGTCCATACTCTCTTGTAATCCGTCAAGAAATAAAGCGTGTACGTGGCGCGAGTGGCAAGAGACAAATGTGGACGCGCGATTCTTGTAACTTCACTTGTTCGTCGTGTAAATCAGTGCATTTTGTTGTTAGTAGCGTCGCTGCTATGCTTAAAATGACTTATTTAATCCGTACAAATATTGTTGAGAATGCTTTTTGCTCGTTTTTCATCCCGTGACGACTACAAAGATCCTATCCTATAAGACCTTATCAAAATGTCACTGATTGAAACAGACAATTTTAATGAACTGAACCAGAAATGACTTCTGAAGATCAGGATTGGGAAATATTTGTAACTGTAACGTGTTACTTTTCGGAATCAGTAATTAGTTATTCTTTGAGAGAAAAAAACTAACTAATTACTTTTTAATAATCTTCCTGTTAAATTTTTATAATTTATTTTACTAATTTAAATATAAAAATCTTTTCTTACATTTTTAACGATGCTAAATTATTTTACTTATACTAAACATTTGATTACCTGCTATATTATGCATGATAAATTAATGTATGCACACTTGAGATTAAATTTATGAGATCAATATCAAGACGCGTTTGCATACTAAAAAGATTCTAGCTTAATTCTTAAAAAAAAAAAAATTTACAAAGTGATGATTATCAGAAATAAAAATACACAATAAATTCCAATCACAAAAAATAATCACTGATTTTTTTACTGAACATTTTATTTTAATTATGCTTATATGTTGAACAAGTTTGATATAAAATAAAAGTGACTTAAATTAGTTACTAGTTACAAAAATATAATTAAGTTAGAATTATAGATGGAAAAAAGAAAGAAAATTAAGTTACAATTACTAGAAAAAAAAAAAGAAATTTAATTTTAACCTCATAAGTAACAAATTATTTCTCAATTCTAAGTTTTACTAAATAAATACTGACGTTTTTTTTCTTAATAAAGATATTCAATTATTGCTATAGAAAATACTGTTCCAATCCCCATTTTGACGGTAACTTACCACATCTCTCTGCAAAACGCTAGGATTGTAAACCATTATTCGTCTCTGCTTTTTGATAAGTCTACTGAGTCTCTGAGTTCTTTGAGCGCAAGTTAATGCTTTTCCAGAGATCGGAAATTCGTCCTGTAATTCGTCCTCGAGATCATCCTCCATGCTTTTGTCGATCGATGAATTTTGTTTCATCGTTACTGTGCTCAACGGCACGGCTTTTGCAATGAGAGTTTCACTTCGCACGCTCCAAGTAGATCCACCATATTTCTTCAAATTCATCAAATCACCTATGCTGCCTCTCACGCTACTGCTGCCCAGCTGAAGGTTCGTTCGAGATAAAGCAGGTGAATGTGGGAGCGACTCGGAGCATTGCTCCGTCGACTTGACGACATCCGGTAGAATCGCCTTATTTTGAAGCTTATCTAGATCAGACAAGGATGATCCTCGACGTATTTTTGCTCGCGGCTCGCGAAGACTTTTCTTCGAAAGCCTCTCTTTTTCCTTCTCGCCACGACTCACGCTTTTCGAAGATAACGATGACTTCATAGCAAACAGACCTGCCTTTAAAGGAAACAATAAAGCCCATTCCGTCGACTTCTCTCGAGTCTCCATTGTGTCTTCTTTTCTCTCTAGACGATACAAGACTACTCAATAAGGTAGCATTTTTCCTTTCAAAAATTGTAGTAAAAATTTAGAATTCAATTCGTCAAAACATTATAAGTTTTCCGAATGTCAAGAATTATTCTCGTTGTCCATGACGGTTTCAACACGACACTTCGACATACAAAGCTGTTAAAGTACTAAAATATCGCAGTTACACATGTCGAGGATATTCGTGATAGTGCTGCATCCGCTATTTAAGGATATCCGCTTCAGTGCTTATCAAGTTTCATTCACGCCGTCCATTAATTGTATCCTTGTACTTGAACTAGTTTGAAAAAAAAGTTTCTTATACATGTTGTAACATTTTCTTTTTGACTCATAATATTGATCTTCGTTGCACGTATAATCCACAGACACATGACATCCACCGTCTATCCTCTTCGTAATAATTTTCTTGGTTAAGTTCTACCCCACGTAATTTTCCCATACCACCGATTTATTTTGACGTAGATACATAGTGATATCTCGCGTAAAGCTCCTCTTTCAGCCAATTCCACGATCAGACTCGCTAAAAGATCCGTGCACGGGGATCGAGCCGAAGGTGGTGGTCAGTCTCCCTCGGCTGGACCACTTAGTGGTATTTTCACTTAAGTTAACACGACCCCCCGTACGGATGCGCCCTTTGCGAAGCATACGACGACACTTCCGTCTAATAAAAGCCTAATAACGATCGATACAATCGCTCCGCCTCTTTCATTCGCCGATTCGTTGTAGTCGAGAGTGTGCTTAACTTCGAAGCTAAAGAGAAGAGGTAACTTCAAGGAAACTTGAAGAGCGGGGCAAGACTTTCGCCCTTCGGTCCTTCTGCACGACACCGATGCTGCATGTGCTCGTAGTCTCTCGCCGGATCATCGACTATTATTGTACTAAAAGAGAAACGTTTGACTCGGGTTGACAAGCGCCAGCAGCGATAAGTAAATGGCGGGAGGTAAGACCTTGCGGTGAAGGTGATACCAATTCCTCACCGTCGGTCTGGCAATCATACGGGCTTCTGATTATGACGCCGACTACCGGCTTGGCCTACATAGATTACGTCCTACGAGGTCCTATCGCAGAAAAACATATGTACACGAAAAGAAGAGTCATCTTCAGCTTGTTAAAAATCTCGAGCTGCGTGAAATAATTACTTTTTTAACGTGTGTGCACATATATCCATGTGCATGTGATTAAGTAATTAAATTATACGAATTAATTAAAATATGTAATTAGGAAACTGAATATAAAGCACATATGTGGATTGACCTGCATATGCTCAAATTGTATTTTAAGAGAAACCGACAAAGTTCCTTGCAAATAATATGCCGTAAGCGCAAAGAATTGTATGGAAAATAGAATGGAGGCAAGATGAAGCTTTATCAAGACGCGTTTCGACGGTGGAATGTAAAATGCATGTGACGCGAAGGAATTCGAATAAAATGCAAAGTGTACGCGGGCAGCGCATAGGAGTCTACTTTTTACGTGAATAATAAAAAACGTGGCGACGATGTGGCGGAGAAATCCGTCGACGTGCGTAGTAATATGGAGACTATCGACAGTCACGAGCAAGAATGTGTCTACACGTAAAAGCTATTTTATCAGTAAGAAACAAAGAAGGGAAGAAAAGTACGCTCGGGTAACTGACCCTTAAGCTTCTTGTAAATCGTTTTAGCGAAGAAACTCAGTCCCGAGCGGCAGAAAAATTCTTCTACCGTTAAAATATCCGTCTTAACGTAATCCGATCATTTTCTTTTCGTTGTACGTGGCGAGAGAAAAAGAAGGAGAAATTGAGAAATACTCGGAAGATATTTCGCTTCGACGTTCGCGAGATGCATAGAACGATTTACGATTCGATTTTTATTACGAAAATTTTTGCGTATCAAAACGATTGATGTGTAGGAGTGCGTTACGTATCGTAAAAATTGTACTCTTAGAAACCAGAATCGCCGAATCGAATTTCTGAGCAAATCAATACATACACTTAAATTATTTCCCGTAGGAGGATTATTCCGCTGAGGATAGTTCTTCTGACAGATAGGCAACGAGGAGACGATGAGAAAGCATGAACAAATGCGCAAAACCCACGCGAAGATGATAATTAAGTCCCACAAGAATTGTGTAAATTCAATTATTGTTCCCTTATAAGAATTTGTATTCATAATATTCGTTCGTTAAAATAATGTCTCAAACTAAAAAAAATTTTATGATTCTGCGAATTTTTATTTATTTATTATTCTCTCTCTTTCTTGTATTCTTTTAGAAAGTCACATTTTTTTTTATGTGATTTGCGAATCGTGCAGGGCATAGTTTTCTTTCTTTTTAAATCGAGCTATATTCAAACAGTTGTTGATTGTGACAATTATGATGCAAAGAGACCAACCTTTCTGGCATGGTTTCTAAGCCGTGGAAGCGGCAAAACAAACAATTGCTTCGGCAACTGCCTGTTTCAGCCAACCCACGGCTTCGCACAAATTTACATTTTCCGCCGGCGAAGCTAAAGTTTCTCGAGCATATATACGATATATTGACTGCTGCGGTTCCCAGGAGTGCACCAGGTGCGTACTCTGGTGCTTTCGTTCAAACTGACAAGACTGCGTTAATGGAAGTTTCGTGTAAGCCAGGCGTTAATCTCTGGCACAGACGATCCGACGACGAGCGATATACTTTTAAGGTAGCGAGGCGTCGAGGCGATAACAAGCGCCAATAATTCGCAACGCTTTGTATCGTTGAACATTTGCCTGCACCTAAATCAATATACGGCATATGACGGTATATAATAACGTTTAACGATCGTCGATTAGATATGGAATATCGGTGCAATTGAAAAAAAAAATATCTGTCACGAATTGCGGTCAGGAAGTAAAACTCACGGAAAAAAACAATAGAAAATTATTGTAATTCATATATATCGTGACTTTTATACTCATCGTTTTGTTTCAAGTAGAACGAGCTCGTAGATGATTGAAATAAACATTTCGGCGAAACGATATCATCAATTGCGTCACGCGAGTGTTTGATTATTTAACATTTCGCATAGACATATTATGCCTATGTTTCATCGCATCCATATTATGTCTATAGGCGCATCTTTCTCGGAAAATAACGTCACACTTCTTTATCTGCACGCCATTTGCGAGATATTTGTTCAATCATTTTTCAGCTGATATATAAGCCGATATACTATCTATATACCGATGTGCATGTATATCAAGTCAGCTCTGCGTTGTTTTTGTCTGGCCGCGGAAAGCATTTTTCTGCCAATCGATAGAGAGTCCGCCTGTCGCTGCATTAATGATAACATCGCCAACGTTCTATCAATCATCATGACACATTGGCACATCAGCGACTGCTAAATGTGGACAAAACTAGTTTATGCAAATCATACCCGACTATAGATAGGATCGAGTCCCTATTTCGCAGCCTCGTTAAATATATTCGATGGAGATCAACGTACTGTCAGTGACCTTCCGTCCTTGAACAATTAACATACAAATGAGCGATAAACCGCAGAACCGGGTAGCTGCTCGTCTGCGTGTGCAACGAATCGATGTTACGTGAAGGTAATGATTGACAAGGCCATTGTAATGAAGGACTGCGATTAATGCGGGTTACTGCCGGCATCACCGCATTTTTCCAAAGGTCGCCCCTGCGATCGTTGACCGCCGTTTTAACGAATCCCGACGTGATCGGTTTAATGATCGAAATTTAAAACAAAGAATTCCTTAGCAATTATTTTTATCCTTTCTGTCATCTTCATACGCGAAAACTTTAAAATGTATTTGTATATCTTAATTTTACATACGTTTAACTGCATGATGATCTGATTGTACGCCCAATGCCATCTCTGCCTCGCCGTCATCTCTGGGCGTTCCTTCAATTGCGTGGGTACCGGTGCGACCATTCCGAGAAGTTCCTCGTCGGCTGGTGGCTCTGGCGGACTTCTCGGCGGAGTGTCCATCTGAACGCTTTCATCCAACGACGCCTGCTTTATTATACTCCCTGAAATTGAGTCAGCCGATCGATTTATTAGCAAGAAAATGTTAAACAATGTTGTATTTTTTAATTAATAATTAACATGATATCTTACCGCGTGGACTTTCGATATGTGACAACGGCGGAGTCCCTTTGTATTGATCGACCAGTGAGTCCTCTCGAGAGTTACGACGCAAGGCTTCCTCATCCCGTTCGTACCTTTGAAGAAATAAAAAATTTGTTTACACATCCAAACTGATATATCAGAGAAAGAATATTATTTACAACTATTAATTATAATCATAATTTCGTACCTCTCAAGAGATTCGTCCCGCATTTGATAATCACCGTTCACCGTGTTGCTCAGAACGATATCACTCTGATCTAGCGACTCCTGATCCTTGAAGTGACCACGTTGATAGCTCTCCGCTCTGGAAATGGGCTGTGGCGCGGTAAAATTATGCCCGTAATTGCTACCTCGTAGATCTCTCTGCTGATACGAATCAGTCCTGGTGAGAGGCGGTTTGAATCCTTCAGTGGTCGATGAAAAGGAATCCTTTCTTTGCAATTGAGCGTACGATCCTGTATGACTGTAAGAGTCCTCGGTGTAGTTATCCGAGACGTAAGAGTCCCCTCTCGTGAGTTTCGGTTTCTGCGAGAGCGTTGATTGAGAAAGCTGACTCTGTTGATGCGAATCCTTCCTCTGCGTTTCCTTGGGAATAATTTCCGGATAGTCTTCGTCCTCGATAATATCCTCCTGATAGGAATCTGTTCTGGCCAATGGTCGTTTTCCATTCACGATGTTCGTGGTAGTGTGGACCATCGCAGTGGTGGTTACGTGATTGGCCGTCACATGATTCACCATCGTTGTCGCCTGTGATTGAGCAATGCTCTGAGGAGACTCTACCAAAGTGGCGGGCGCGGGACTCGAGTCACCCGCCGTCGAATACTCGCTGTATGCCTTCTTAAGTTGATTGCTACCGACAGAACTCACGGCGGTCTCGAACGAGTCCTTCAGCTCGTCGTCCCTCGATTCGAGCGAGTCCGTATTCTGCTGGAGAAGCGAGCTGGTCTCACGCTTACCGCCAATCTTCTTTCTTCTCGAAGAACTGTTCTCGAGTTCGTTCTCTTGAGACTGATAGAGATATTCTGATTCACTCGATGGATAACCATTCGTTCTCGTCTGACCTCGTGGCGTAGTTACGGATAACTCAGGCACTTCACTCTGTCTTCTGTCCGTCGCTGTCGATGAATCATTTTTATAACGCTGCTCCTCGAAAGATCCTTGATACGAATCTGGATATTCATCATATGACTCTTGATAATCTTGATAAGTTTCCTGATAGTTATTTTTATATGTCGTAGGCACGTCATTCTGCTTACTGTACGGCGTTTGATAATCTACGAAATCTTCCTGCGGCTGCTTTGTATAGGATTCTTGATAATTATCCTGCGATGTAACAGGCACTTGATTATATGTCTCTTGATAAGTTTTCTGATAATCGGTCGACGTATTAATATTGTACTGAGAGTCATACTGCTGCGGCTGATACTGATTATAGGTGTTCGTGACGTTATTTTGATCGTAAACGTTCGTCGGTACGGTAGCATAATCATTGTATTGCTCCTGATATACAGCTTGTTGTTTATAATCCGACTGCTGATACTGAACGTTGTTCTGATTAAAGCCCATTTCGTGAAAATTGTCCTCGATTACCATACCATCGGGCTTGTCGTACTGATTCTTCGCCTGATTCGCGTACTGGTGATCGTTTGCCTGGCTGGCAATTGGATATGTCGTGTCCAGATACGTTCCCTGATACGCCTGAGTGTTTTGCTGCGCGTAAGGTTGTTGATACTCGTCCTTGTACGAGTTCTGTTGCGCATATAATTCCGTTGGCTGCTCGTAGCTATTTTGCGTATGTTGTTCTGGATACGACTGACCATATTGGCCATCGACTTGCGTTGCGTAATCATATTGATTATCTTGATTTATTTCAGGGTATCGAGTTTTGTTAGCGGAGTCGGTCTGGCCACTCTTCTGCTGACTGTAAATGTTCTCCGTATATGTGTCCTGCGGCAGATTGTCCTGACTACGATAAGCGTAATTATAGTCCTCGTTATAATCGGATTTATAATAGCTCTCCTCGGAGGGCGTTCTGGTCTTTGGCAGTTGTCTGCTCGGCGTAGCGGGCAGAGAGGCGAGCTTACGGCTGATCACCACGTTGCTCGGCTTGGTCGGGGTCGGAGGTAGTTTCTTACCGGTGCCGCCCTCCTGCCGCGACATCGGACGTTGCTGCGGCTGCAAGATCTTCCGGCGACGAGTATTATATCCGCTTTATAAAGAATATCAAGTAGAATCATTACATATA
>Ga0157364_1009270_pt1 | contig 10196 bp, 9 predicted proteins | sample AttsexASBM2_FD_111476 | JGI IMG/M metagenome (GOLD analysis project Ga0157364, IMG submission 111476) | Fungus gardens microbial communities from leaf cutter ant in Ribeirão Preto, State of São Paulo, Brazil - Atta sexdens ASBM2 | ecosystem: Host-associated > Fungi > Mycelium > Unclassified ... | reverse complement strand
CTCTATCCAGCTGAGCTACGGGCGCTTAGCGCCGTTGCGGATGCGGATATTACGGGGTTGAGGTGATCCTGTCTAGTGCTTTTTAAATAAAAAATTCTGTTTGGCTGCTAATTGCACAGTTTGAGTGAAGTTTCATCATTGCAAGCCGTTTTTGATTGAAAAGTACACTATTACTATAATTCTCCGCGCCAATGATATTTTTGATAACGCAGCAACTTTATTTGCCGGCGCCAGCGGGAGGGTTCCATAATCAGGCGATATAACCACTCCAGGCCCGCTTTCTGCCAGAACAGAGGGGCTCGCTTCACCTCTCCGGTAAAGACGTTGTAAGTGCCACCAACGCCCATATAGAGCGCATTAGGGTAAACAGCACGACAACGCCGGATAAACAACTCCTGCCGCGGTGACCCCATCGCAACAGTGATAATTTGGGCTCCACTCTGGGCAATTGCCGCAATAACTGCATCGGTTTGCTGCTCAGAGAAGTAACCATCTTGTTGCCCGACCACTTCGACCGACCATTGCTCCTGCAGCTTTTGTGCCGTGTTTTTCAAAATCCGCGCTTGTCCACCCACCAGAAAAACCGGGATCTGTCGCTGCCCTGCCTGTTGCATCAGTGCGTGCCAAAGGTCGACACCGGTTATGCGCGTAATACGACTGCCTGGGTATTTTTTACGTATCGAACGGACGATACTGATCCCGTCGGGATAGTTAAATTCCGCCTGAGACAATATATCCTGAACCTGCGGATCCTGCTCCGCCGCTAAAATTTTTTCGGCATTAATCGCCACTAACATGCCGTAACGGAGAGGCGTCTCCGCTAGCAAAAAACCAATAAATGCGTCTGTAGAAGCAAAGCCATATAACGGGACACCCCGTATCTGGTAAGGAGGCTGTGCGTCACAATGAGTCATATCGGTCTCCAGGGATCAGTGTTTTTTAATAGGAGCAGCGACTTTCACAATCTCTGGCCCGTTATCAGTGCTGCGACGACCATAGATCCACCCTGATAACACTTTAGCCCCTGCCAGACACAGCAGGAAAACGACACAGAAAAAAACAATTCGCGACCCAAAAGCATCAAGCCCTTCACGGACCAGTACAATCAGATTAAAGACCGCGCCAAAACAGAAACTATTCAACACGGCGGCGTTATAGCGGTTGGTCTCATATCGAGCCCGATAATAAAGCGCATCGAACCCTTTGATAATCAGTCCTACCAGCACTGCGCCGGGGATCAATATCCAGACGCCACCCATGACCAGTAATGAACCGACCAGTGTCGGCGATATCGCCAGTCCTGAGTGATTATCCAGAACTTCCCAAGTGAAATAGTTGGCACTGTTTAGCACCATCAGAGGTTTGTCATGCCACAGCCAAGTGGGGATAAAGACATAAAAATCCCGCCACATTGGGGCCAGCCCCTGGAACTTGATGTCATGATAGTGGCTGTACAGCGTTGCCAAGTTCTCCCAAGGCGAGAAAGTGTCTCGGGTCAGATAGAGAAAGGTATAGACCGCCTCATCACCGCTGACGTGCAAATTGTAGCGACGTAAGGCCAACCAGAACATGGCTAACACAGACAGTATTCCTGCCGAAACCAATACCGGTAAAGAGATCCAGCCCCTAGAAACCCCAATAAACAGGAACAACGCAAACGCAATAATAATATTGGCGCGGGTCCCGCCGATAATCAGATAACTCAGTACACCAAAACTCACCGTACTGACCAGAAACAGCCACCAGTTTTTACGGTCAGGGCGTAAAAAATAGACCACTAACATAGCAGGGATAAAAAAGTAGAAGAACCGCTTCAGGGCAACATCAGACACTCGAGAAGAAAATATCTGACTGTAGGAGCTGAGACGGAACAGTAAAAAGCCGTTATGGATAAAAAATACTGCCACCGTACCCACGGCAATCAACGCCAGTAAGCCAGCCAGTATTTGCGCCTCGGTCTGATTCATTCTGAGTCGGTCTTTGACCACAGTAGGCCCATGCCGTCGCAGCCTGATTTTGTAGCTCAGAGAATAGAGTCCATAAAACAGTGTCGCTGAAAGCAGCGCCTGAAGCAGGTACTGCGTAGACTCTACCGGAGCATTGAACCCGAAAACCATTACCCCTGTCAGAGGAAACCCGAAATAGAAAGTCAGTAGAAACAATAAGGAAAAGAAAATATGGAAGTTGAAACGTTCGCGACGAAACGCCTGCCAAGTCAGCGCTAGCACAAACCCAAGGCAACACAGATAAACGGCGGTCAGCCCACAAAACTGTAACGGATTCATAGGCTCCCCCCGTTTTCCAGCAAATTCAACATACGGCTCCAGCCATCAAGATACCCAGGAGAAAGAAAAGCAATCGCCGCTTTATCGCACTGGGTGAGCTGACGGCGGGCTTCATCGATCACCGCACAAGAGAGTTCATCTTCGCGGAATAATACCGGTAAGTGTTGTTCGGTAAGATCCTGCCAAAAGGGATTTTTCCGGCTGACAACAAACGGAATATTTTTCTCAATCAGCAAGCAAAGTGTGCCAATTCCCTGCTGGCGTTCAAAAATGAAATACCCCAGACTGCATTGGTCGAGGAGTTGCTGATAGGTCGAAAAATCCATTTTCTCCGTCAAAATGTTGACTTGTCCCTGCGGAAAATAGTGCTCTGCGGTGTGCCGTACTTGGGCAATATAGTCCGCGTTACCTTGAGGATAGCCCATCGGCACGAGCACTCGCACATCTTGGCCAAACTGACGATGAATATCCGCCAGCACCTGCTGATGCCGATTCGCCGGATCGCCGGAATTCCCCGCCAAGATAGTCAGTGGTTGCTCGCTGACTGTGGCTGAGGGTCCACAACCCGCTTCCGGCATTCTGGCCGGAAAATAGAGCAGTGAGGCCGGCACTGAGGAGATACGCTGGCGGAAATGAGTAATATCTCCCCGGGTGGCCCACACGGCGGCCACGCGTTTTTGAGCCTGACGGCGTAGCAGATAGAAAAGCCGGAAACGCAAACGCCGCGAGTCCTCATACAAATCCGCCCCCCAGATATGCCAGTACACCTGATGGCGGGACAGTTTTCCCCTCAGTAAGGCCAACCATAGCCAAATATTAAACTGCCCGTGGCAGAAAAAACGCTGCCGACGATCTTTCGCCAGTTCAATAACGGCTTGAGCAAAAGATTTTTTATCAGGAAACACTCTGATATCCAGTGCCTTCAGCGCGGTAAACGCGCTGGCATCCGCGGCAACCACCATAAAGACTCGCGCCTCTGCAACGGGGACCTTTTCCGCCAGCTGATCATTAAAAAAATGCAGTAGCGTCAGATTATGGTGGGGAATATCCGATCCCAGCAGATGGATTAATCTTGTCATTTTCGATACCAAAACATAAAAGCTGCCCCACACAGGCAAAAATACACCATATAGCTCAGCGCATATGCCTCTACCGCACCCTCTACGCCCTGTAACGGGATCAGCCACCAAGCAGATGTCAGTAGTAAGATGAACTGGCTAAGTTCAGTCAGAAGATACAGGCGTAATGAGGCGCGGGCGATCACTAGGTAGCCAAAGATATAAGCACCGACCTTAAAGAAATCGCCGGTTAACTGCCAAAAAAACAGATCGCGCATCGCGGTGAACTGTGATGAAAAAAGTAAATGGATAGCGATATCACGCAACAGCCATACTGACAGCGCAATCGCTGCCACCAGAGGCAGATAAAAACAGAGGGCTTTACGCATCTCCATTGCGATCTCTCGTTTGTCTGTGATCCGAGAGAGAGTGGGGAGCAGCCAGACACTAAAGGTCGCCGTGATAAATTGTAGCCAAGCATCAGACAGCGTACTGACCCCTTGCCATAATCCGACATCTTGCCAGTCGGTATGGGCCGCCAGCAGTCGGCGCATCAATATCCACGCTACCGGTAAGGTCGCGGCGGTCATGATCGCCATTAAGGTATATTTCAGTAGGTTACCGGCAATCTGCGGCTGCCACTGCGGGAGCAGCCAGCGCCATTGTAGCGAGGTACGTCTTGTCAGCAGCCATAGCGCAGGTAGCAGTGCCATAGCAGGCACCAACGCCAGTCCGATCAGTGCCCCCCGATAACCTCCTACCCACCAACACAGCAGGTAGCCGCCTACGCCTAGCAGGCTGCCTAGTGCAACCACCAAGGCATTGCCTCGCGCATCACGGAACCCTTTTAGTAATGCCTGCAACAAATTTGCCCAGCCGATACCGGCCTGCAGCAAAGCCAACAGGCGCAGGATGCCCTGATAATGGTCACTGCCAAACAGTAATGTACTCAGCGGTGCTGCGGCCAGTAGCAGTAGGGTTGCCATCAGTAGGGATGCGATTAACACCAATGCCGCCGCCGCCGAGGTCAGTTGCTGTAACTGCTGCGGGCTCTGCTGATGTTGTGCCACATAGCGGGTGACGCCATTAAAAATTCCAGCGCCGGCAATAACCCCCAACACCGTAATCAACTGGCGAAAATTGCCCGCCAACCCTAGACCTTGCGGGCCGTAGCTTATCGCCATCAACTTAACCACCAGCAACCCACACAGGATTTTGGTCAGTACCGAAAGTGACGTCCAGACAGAGGCTTTTGCCAGCGACATCAGTGCAGTAAGTCCATCAGTGCCTCAATCACTGTCTGCTGATCGGCATCAGAAAGGTTATAAAATAGCGGTAGACGCAGTAGCTTCTCGCTTTCTGACGTCGTAAAACGATCCTCACCGTGAAAACGGCCGAACTGCTGCCCAGCCGGGGAGCTGTGTAGTGGGATATAGTGAAATACCGTCAGGATGTCTGACTGTTTCATCTTCCGGATCAAGCCGTCCCGCCCCTCACTATCGTGCAATCGCAGATAAAACATATGGGCATTATGAGTACACTCGTCAGGAACCGCGGGTAAGCTCAGTAGTCCTTGTTCCGCCAGAGGCGTCAGCGCCTGATAATAACGCTGCCACAGTGTAAGGCGACGCTGGTTAATCTGATCCGCCGCTTGTAGTTGGGCCCACAGATAGGCAGCCTGTAAATCGGACATCAGATAGCTCGACCCCAGATCCCGCCAAGTGTATTTATCTGTCTGTCCGCGAAAGAACTGGCTACGGTTGGTGCCTTTTTCACGGATGATCTCCGCTCGAGCTACCAGTGACGGGTCATTTATCAGGGTGGCGCCACCCTCTCCGCCAGCGGTGTAGTTTTTCGTTTCATGGAAGCTGTAGCAACCAATATGCCCCAAAGTCCCGAGCGACCGCCCTTTGTAAGTCGACATCATTCCCTGAGCCGCATCTTCAATTAGGAATAACCGGTGCTGTTCGCATAGCGCCAGTACGGTATCCATCTCACAGGCCACCCCGGCATAATGCACTACCACAATGGCACGCGTTTTCTCAGTGATCGCCGCGGCGATCAGGGTTTCATCGATATTTAGGGTATCCGGCCGGATATCTACAAAAACAATGTGCGCGCCGCGCAACACAAAGGCATTGGCGGTTGACACAAAGGTATAGGAAGGCATGATCACTTCATCGCCTGGGGCGATATCGATCAGCAGTGCGGCCATTTCCAGAGATGCCGTACAGGACGGTGTCAGCAGTACTTTCGGGCAGTCAAAACGCTGTTCCAGCCAGTGTTGGCACCGGCGGCTAAAAGCCCCGTCACCACTGAGTTTACCACTACCCATCGCCTCACGAAGGTAATCGCTTTCGTTGCCGGTCACCGGGGGAGAATTAAAGGGAATCATCAGCGCTCCTATAGAACCAGTAAGCCGTATTTTCCAGCCGTGCGCCGTTTCTCAAATACAGACGCATCGCAATGACGTTACTCAATTGTGTGGTGATCGCTAATCGCTTGGCCCCGCGTACCCTTCCCCAGTCAGCAGCAGCCAGCAGTAAGCGCTGGCCGACACCCTGCCCCTGTTGGTCAGGGGCGACCGCAAGTAGACCAAGACGGGCTTCCTCTCCCTTTGCCCGCACTGAGGCAAAGCCAAAGATCTCACCCTGAGCGCCACAAGCTACCAAGCATTGATCATCAAACTGGCCGTTCACGGCGTTCTCAATCCATTGCGCATAAAATTGTTGGCTCTGGTCCGTACGGTACCAAGGTTGACGAAAGCGGCTGTAAACGATTTCTCGACAGGCCGCTTGGCGCAATTCGGGGATCTGTTGAGGACGGGCAACCCTGATCCCCGGTTGACGTTCGGTATTATCTAGGGACATTGTTAACGTGGCTTCCCCTTCGGCCAACTGGAAGCCAAGCTGATTAAGCCATGTTATGGCCGTATAATCCTCAGCGGCGGCCTTGGCCTGTAACAGCGGATACTGATCCATCTCAGAGTGGGATAATGACGTCCCCTCCCCCAGTACCAAGCGGCCATGGTCAAAACCAAAAAATTCTGATTCCCACGTCAAAGGAATAATGGTGCCTTGTATCTGCATCGCTACTTCCTGTCAGCCCGGCGAACCGGTTATTGCCATAAACCCCGAGTATCGACTTTACGATACCCAGCTAGTTTTTGACGGTCGATAGCCCGGAACGCTTGGTGGTCAACCAGCAGCACCAAAATATCCGCCTGTGCCAGTGCTGCCTCAACCTCAACCAAACGGACATTATCCGCCAGCTGTTCCGGCAAGGCTGCCACATGGGGTTCAACAGCCAGGACTGGACCACGGTGCCAATCGCCGATTTTGCGGACGATCGCCAGGGCAGGACTCTCACGCAGATCGTCAATGTCCGCTTTAAAAGCCAGCCCAAAACAGGCAATGGTCACCTCATCCGCCCGCAGGCCGCTCTCGGTAACACAGTCAGCCAACTGCTGTCTGACTTGGTTCAACACCCACTCCGGCTTACTATCGTTGACTTCACGGGCGGTACAGATAAGACGTGCCTGCTGCGGATTCTGCGCCACGATAAACCAAGGATCCACCGCGATACAGTGGCCGCCGACCCCTGGCCCCGGCTGCAGTATGTTGACTCGAGGATGACGGTTAGCCAACGCGATCAGTTGCCAGACGTTAATCTGTTGCTGATCGCAAATCATCGATAATTCGTTAGCAAAGGCAATATTGACATCACGGAAGCTGTTTTCTGTCAGTTTGCATAGCTCAGCAGTACGATCATCGGTGGTAATACACTCACCAGCCACAAATATCCGGTAAAGTTCACTGGCCCGAGCTGCACAACTGGGACGCATCCCGCCAATCACTCGGTCATTACTGACCAGCTCATCAAGGATCTTGCCGGGTAATACCCGTTCTGGGCAGTAAGCAATATGAATATCGGGATGCTCACTGTGCTGGGGGAAAAGGAGGTCAGGACGTAATGCTGCCAACCACTCTGCCACCTGGCCACTGCTGCCCACCGGACAGGTCGATTCAATGACCACCAGGTTACCTTTTTCCAGTACCGGTGCGACAGACTCCGCTGCCGCACGGACATAGCTAAGGTCCGGCTGATGCCCCGCAGAAAAGGGGGTCGGTACCGCAATCATAAAGGCATCGGCAGCCTCAGGCTGTGTGGTAGCATGCAGGTTACCTTCTGTGACCACACGGGTAACCACTTCTGCCAGACCGGGTTCAGTAATATGGATGTCACCACGATTAATGGTGCTCACCGCCAGCGGGCTGATATCGACACCGATAACCCTCACCCCTTGTGATGCCAGAATGGCCGCCGTAGGCAGACCAATGTAACCTAACCCAATCACAGAAATCCTGTTAAAACTCATAGCGCGTCTCTGTACTGTTTTAAAATATCGACAATTTGTCGGCAGGCGGTACCGTCACCGTAAGGGTTATGGGCGTGTCCCATTTGCTGTCGCAGTGCCGGACTATCCAGTAAGGCAGAAACCTGGCTGACAATCTGTTGCGTATCAGTACCCACCAGACGCACGGTTCCGGCTTCAACCGCTTCTGGGCGCTCTGTAGTATCGCGCATCACCAGCACCGGCACACCTAGTGCCGGTGCTTCTTCTTGGATACCACCAGAGTCTGTGAGGATTAATGTGGCCCGATTCATCAGCCAGACAAACGGCAGATAATCCTGGGGATCGATCAGAAAGACATTCGGAATAGCCTGTAAAATACGGCGGGCCGGCTCGCTGACATTAGGATTGAGGTGTAACGGATAGACAATACCAATATCTGGATAACGCTGTGCCAGTTCAGCAAGCGCTTGGCAGATACGTTCGAAGCTCTGCCCAAAGTTTTCTCGGCGATGCCCCGTCACCAACACCATCCGCTGACCAGGCTCTAGAAACGGATAACGGGCAGCCAGCCGCTGTTCCAATCCCGGATCCTGCATAATTTTATCTCTCACACGGAACAGTGCGTCGATTACCGTATTGCCGGTGATATAAATCTGCTGCGAAGGGATATTTTCCCGTAAGAGGTTCTCTTTTGCCGAGAGGGTGGGTGCAAAGTGGAAGCGAGCTAGATGCGCAGTAATTTTGCGATGGCCCTCTTCCGGCCAAGGAGAAAAGAGATTACCGGTACGTAGACCTGCCTCGACATGCCCCAGCGCAATACGCTGATAGTAAGCCGCCAGACTGACCGCCATAGTGGTGGTGGTATCACCATGTACCAGTACGATATCTGGGCGAAAGCTCTCCATCACCTCGCTGACGTCGGTGAGGATCCGTGCCGCAATCGCCGCCAGGTTCTGGCCGGGACGCATTACATTCAGGTCATAGTCAGGTTTCAGACGAAACAATTCCAAGACCTGATCCAGCATTTCCCGATGCTGAGCTGTGACACAGATGCGGGCATCAATGCCCGGTTCGTCGGCCAGAGCCATCACCAGAGGCGCCATTTTTATGGCTTCCGGGCGCGTGCCAAATACCGTTAATACCTTCACGCAAAGTTCCTTAGTTTGCTGTTGTATCAGCTATCGTTATCTGCCCTGATAAACGATAAGGGGAGCTGAATGGGGCTGTCTTGCAGAACGGCAGGGAGCCCCCGTCACTCTTCTGCCTTTCTACCGGCGATAAGTGCCGAGAATATATTGTCGATAACGTGCCCGGCACCTACAAACAGAATAATATCTGTTATTTCCTACCGGTGCTTTGATCTCATACGCTCACTGCAGTCGTGCTTTACGCCGTTGGTGCCATCTACGTTTCAGGCGGCGTACCCGCCGCGAGACACGCCACGCATGTTTAAGACAGTAGCCATAGACGAGGAATACCGCTAAAAACAACAGCATCATTCCCCATTCAGGGATAAAGGTCAGATACTCCCCGACCACACCAAACATTGCCAGTAGGGCGGCTGCTAGGGTAATCAGCAAAAATGCTTGCCCGGAACTGAATCCGGCACGCATCATCAAATGATGGATATGTTGTCGGTCGGCCGTAAATGGACTCATTCCTTTACGCAACCGACGATACATAATCGCCACCATATCCATCAACGGAATGGCGATTATCCATAACGCCGTTACCGGATGCACATCGTGGCTAACGCCTTGGGTCGTTTTGAGTAATAACCAAATAATAGTGAAGCCGATCATAGTACTACCGGCATCCCCCATAAACACCTTATAGCGGCGTCCGAGCAGACCCAAATTGAGCAGGATATAGGGCACAGTGGCAGCAATCATCGCAAAGCACCAGAACGCTAAGCTGTGCTGCCCTTTCAGCAGCATTAGGATCCCGAGAGCACCGAAACTGACACAGGAGAGCCCCCCGAGCAGTCCATCGATCCCATCGACCATATTGAAAGCGTTAATCGCCGCCCATACCGCAAACAGAGTCAGCACATAGCCAAATGGCCCGACATTTAACTCCACCGGCCCTATCACGTAACCAAAACTGGTTAGATAGATACCGGCACAGGCCATCATGGCAATAGCCACTATCGCCTGTACCACCGCCCGCAGCCGGACGCTAATATCAAAACGATCATCCAAGGCCCCTACCAGCACTAGGATACCGGCACAGGACAAGTACAAGGCCGCATCCGGCTGATAACTTTTGGTCAGTATTAATGCGAAAGCAATACCCGCAAACACTGAGATCCCTCCCACCAGAGGGATAGCCCCCTGATGACGTTTTCGGGAGTCAGGCTTATCGACCAGCCCGATTTTTTTGGCCACCTTACGGGCACAAAATAAAAACCCCAGCGAAAAGAGAAACGTCAGGCTGAGTTCAATACTCATATTGAGTAAATTCACATTAAATACTCTCGATTAGAATTCTCATTAG
>Ga0157364_1009269_pt1 | contig 10197 bp, 5 predicted proteins | sample AttsexASBM2_FD_111476 | JGI IMG/M metagenome (GOLD analysis project Ga0157364, IMG submission 111476) | Fungus gardens microbial communities from leaf cutter ant in Ribeirão Preto, State of São Paulo, Brazil - Atta sexdens ASBM2 | ecosystem: Host-associated > Fungi > Mycelium > Unclassified ... | reverse complement strand
TCTCGGATCAGAATTAAGTCACTTTAGATGCCATTTTTAATATAATAACCCACCGTAATTTGTAATTATTATGAATTATTAAGAATGGCGCCAGACTGACGACTTGGCTTTAATTGAAACGTGGAAGCATGATTATGGATTGAGAATGACATGAATTGTAGCCGCAATGTTCGAGATTTTAATTTAAGCATTAAATGTATATGATCTTGCGCACGAATACAGTGCATAATTCTCATTTACTGACTTTGTTACAAATATTTTAAATATCGAGAGTTCATTTACTCTTTCTTTTTTCATTCATCATATAGGTAAAATAAAATTATTTATATCAATGCGGATAGATATTATATTTAAATATCGCTCTATTATTATTTAAAGCAGCAACTACAGTACGCCAGATAAATAATAATAGTAGCTTTTTTTCTATGAGGTCAAACAACGCCGTGGGATTACCTGATTGCCGATCGAAGCAGACGAAAACTGATCGGCTGTTCGCTCACCTTTTATGGCCCTTCGCTTTACCTTCAGGCAAAGCGAAGGGTTGTGTCACCGATGGAAAGTCCTACGCTTTTCATGGTGCATCGACCTGATAGGGTTCAACGTTAACGTTGATCGGCTTCGGAACTATGCATCTCTCGACCGTTGGGTTATGCCGATAAACTTTACACACGACAAACTGTCGCAGAATCGACAAAAAGCGCGGCAGGTGATCATTCTCGCGCGAGCCGATTATTCATTTTTTATCAGTACGTTCTATTCTCTCTCACTTTTTCTCCATCTTCTATCGCTTGGACATTCCGCTTTTGTGTCGCTTTTGAAACACTGAAACTTTCAGACGTGCCTTACGCTAAACTCGTCCCTCTTGTGAGAGAATTAACGGCGCGACGTTATGGGCGACGGTGAAGGGACCCGAGGGGGCCATTAATAAAACGTCATTTACTCTTAAACGATTTTCCGGTTTTCCCTCTTGTGCTTGCGACAATTCCACCGTCTCGTCGTAGAAGATAAGCTATGCGCCACGACTCAAATTCCCGATACTAATTCCGAAGTTAACGGGAAGAAAATATTCTGATTTCATTGCATTTCCGTCCATAATTAGAGGCTTTCAAGTAAGAATCTGATCATGCAGTTTTTTCGCGAACAAATATGACGGCAATGACTACACAGAAAGAATGGTTTTACTAAAATAGCTAAAATTTTAGCTGGATACAAATCTAAAAATAATTGTGTCAGATCATGATAATAATTATGTAGGGCGTTCAAATTGATCGCTAGGATATAAAAATTTTGTGCACCATTACTCATCATTGAGATTTCTACAAAATTATTTTGATAGTTCAATAAAATTATTTTTAAATCTGTATCTAATTAAGTAAATCTAATTAAGTAATCAGCAAAATTGTTCTTTTCGTGTATTGCAGAGTACATAAAATGGACAACGTGAATCTTACATAATTTATTATACTCTATAATGCAAAATCAAATATCGTCCGCCATGTTTGTCTTATGATCAGATTCTTACTTGAGGGTCTTACTTGAGCTGAAGGATCTCTAGTCCTTAACAGCCTTTGCTTCGTGTATACACCGCATACAAACGAAAATACCGGTAGTCTAGACAAGAGCAAGAGGTAGTTATTTCAACCAGAACACAAGCTAGCCCAAGTTATTATAACATCAAAGTAATGTCAAAATGGTTCAAAATGATTTTTAAAAGTTACTTTTCTTGAAATAAATAACGTAACTAAAGAATCAGTTAGATACGATTTACTTTTAATGTTATTTTGACATTGTTTTTTGGGATAATGTTTTTCATTGGCAGAACTAATGCGCACTCAATGCATTTTAAAGCCGATATACAAATCGATACAAAATATACATTTAATAAAAATATAGAAACGAATTAAACCACGAAATATTCAATGCATTTTATTGTACTATTTGATCAAATATACATTGGGCATTTTATCAATTGAGATATTTCACTTTTATACATTTAGATTAGAATAATGTACAACAGGTTTAATATGCACTGAGTGCGCATTAGTTCTGCCAATTAAAAACGCTAAGTCAAGATATGAAACAATTACTTTTGATTGATCTGTCGTGTTTTAGCAATTCCTGAGAGAGAGAGAGAGAGAGAGAGAGAGAGAGAGAGAGAATGATAAGAAAAAGATAGAACAGAAAGAAAAAGAAATAATGAAGTAAATAAATGTCCTTTTTTTCTCTGTGTGATTTTGCTAAAACTATAATAAATATATATTCTTCTTTCTCTGTGTGATTTTGCTAAAACTAGAAACCCTACATATAAAACGGCTCGTGTCCAGACTTTGATTGTAGGGTCTCTAATCTGGATTATAGGTATTTTCGTTTATATGACATGAAGACAAAGGTTCTTACGTATATGTATAAATGGATATGTGTATAATATAAAGGGGGTTTCTATTGTGGAGAGTAGGTACAAGGGGAGAAAAAAAGTTTTATAAAATATGTGAACGTAAGTGTCACACGCAGCTGCAGGTGCATCGGAGTGCATATTGTCGCGTTTTCTACTCACCGGGATGGCGGAGAGACTCCTCGTCCTTTCTTTTATTACCGCGCGATGGATATCCACGCGACGGTTATCCCGAATTTTTCCCCGCGTAGTTTTATCGCCCACGAAATTTATCTTTTATCGAGATAATCCACTAAGAGACGGGCGCGAGGCTGTCGCAGGCGCGTGGATTGATAACAGTGTCGATAACCGTGGTAAAAAATTTTCTCGACACTCCTCTCTCGTTCTCTCTCTCTCTCTCTCTCTTCGTCCGACGAAATCTCGCCGTCAAGGCACACAACATTATTGACAACCAGCGTCGCGATGGGTGGAAATACAACCGCGAAACTGGAAACATCGCGTTGCGTTCGGGCATGTGAAATTTACGAAAAGAGACGTTACATGCGTTTCGCATTGCAAAATGAAACCAACCAGGGGATCGTCTCACAGTTATATTTGAAACGCATTCGGCGTATTCGGAGTAAACGAGCGCACGCTGATTTTCGTAATGAATTGGTGCATTTTGTAAATAAATATTTCCTCGCATCCCCTCATTAACGGCGCCACGGGTCTGTAGAATTTTTCCATCGGAGGTTTACGTCTGTGGAATCAGATAATTTAGGGCGTACGTGATTCCAGAATAATTGGATAACATGTGGCGAAACGTAAAACTTTTGATGTATTTTGCGCACCCTTCTCCTCTTCTGCCGCTCCTTTTTTCCTTCGTTTATATATCCATTTTCGTGGAAAGTTAATTTGTAGAAAGCTCGTGAAACACGTAGAATAAATACATTCTTCCCGTTTTAACGGCGCGACGGCTCGTGCAGGCACGCCATATCGGTGTCGTTTGTCATGCACGAAGCACGAGCAACGACGTTATCGCGTTCACGATTAATACCCCTGACAAATCGAGGCGCAAAAAGGGAAAGAAACGGCGGAAGCGCAGCGGGCTCAACTAGGAAAGACAGAGAAGTCGAGAGAGGGAAGACGAGGACTGAGCGGAATTGTGTGTCCTGTCCTCGTTTCGCGAGAAATTATCGATGCGCGACCCACGCCTTAAAATTACGCCACGTTTATAGGACAGTAGTGCACTATGCACCTCTTCCAATAATTTTTTACCTAAGGTAGAGATCAAGTTTGCGTGGATAAATTTGTGTATAGGATAAAACCCATGGCACATATAAAAACGTAAGGCAGAATTGAAAAGAGATGAGGAACTCTTTTTGTGGAACTCTCTGTTAAAGGTGATTCTACGCGGTCAATAAATACTCAGTATTAACAAATACAATATTATTGTGTGTGGTTAATATTGATGGATTGACGTAGAACTAGTACTGACGGTGATCTAGATTTTAATTCTCGAGCATCTCAGTATCACTTTATTATCAGTATGTTAAAAATTTCATGACATTTATAAGTATAAATTTCACGAAATTTTTCATGAAATACATAAAATTTGATATCATGAAATTTTATGTATTTTTAATTGAAAAGTATATTTGTGTACATGTATATGAAATTTAACGTATTTTTCATGAAAATTTATGAAATTTAATGTACATGTTAATGTTGATTACATTTAAGTAACTGCTATAACTTAATTTTCAGTTAAATCATTCATTACTTTTAATTTCGTTTATGACTACGAGCTTCATTTACATGTAAAGGAAGCTTTTCTAACAGTATAAGATTATGTCATAGTATGTCATAATGTAATAGATATAAAAGTAAAGTGAAACTTAAGAGTTAACCGTGAGTTGTCGAACTGGATTTAAGACATAAAATCTAAGCAATAAGCAAATTGGCCGATCACAAAGAACGCACTCTTTAAATTCTTTGGAGTAGACCGTCACTTTAAAGAGTGAAAATTGAGTAAGTCTTGAAAAAGAGTGCCTTAATTTTCAATCTTTAAGGTCTGATTGCACCAACGTAGATTAACTTCAATCTCGATTTAATTTACTCTTCATCTTTTACTAGTTTTAAGAATTAGAAAAAGGTAAAGAGTAAATTAAACCGAGATTAAAGTTAATCTACGTTTGGTGCAAAGAATGACGGGTCTAAGAATGACATTTCACTCTTCAAAATGACAATTCACTTTAAGTTTTAGAAAGGTTTAGGTTTAAGGTTATTGTTTTACATTTTCTCTATTCTAATTGACTAATTCACTTACTGCTTACTGCTTTATTTTTTACGTTTTCCCATGTGCTTCTGGCTTTAAAGCGTGCAGCAAAATCGAATGTCTACTTTTTCGCGAAGAGGGAATCGACGGAATTCAATAATAACGTTAATAAAATCAGTTGATTGCCGACGCTTCAATGAGTCCCGGGCAAGATGTCGTCGCGCTTATAATGTACTATTCTTCTCTCTGTGGATGATTCATTGTTGGCGCCGGGCTCCAAAGTCAGCGCGAGCACGCTACATTTGATTCGCTTATATCCGGTTTTACCCTACTTTCTTTCATTATCCTCGAACACACCGGCGTCCGTTTTCCGCAATTTTCCTGAAACGCGGTGTGTTAAATTGTGTCGTAGTGAAACGGAAACCGGGTCACTGTTACGCGAACGTTTGTTCATCGGGGAAACAAGTAGCAGAAAGGAGTCGCGAGCGCGATAAGATGAGGGAAATGTGGAAACAGAGGCTGCGGCATGCATAAAGTTTCGAAGGAGGGAAAGTCAAAGCGCGTCCGGAATCTTTTGGGATAGCACCATTCTAATTGGGACGGCCGTTAATTAAGATGCGCTCGCTCGCGTTCGCGTTCAAGCGAAGACGACGTAGACGTCATCGTCGTCGCTGTCGTCGTCGTCGCGACACAGCGCGAGGGACTTTGTTCGTGAAAATAATGATCTTTCCATTATCCGGCGTTGCCGCTGTCCGTCCTTTCCCAACCATTGTCCTCTTCATCGTCCACGTTATCGTCTTTATTGTCCCGCCCGACGACGCGCCAATGCTCCTTTCTTTTTTCTCCATCGCGGCCGTATTCCAGAATAAACGGCAGGGCGCGCGATGAAAAATGCTTCGAAGATTACGAATAAAGAGCCGTCGGATTATTTTCGGTTACATACCGCGTTACTTTTCATTGTCATTAATTCACTCCTCATCCGCGAATCTCGTGCGTGACACTCGAGTGGTTAATATCGCGGACGCGGTGTAATTACCGTGCAACGATTAGCATGACATTTACGTCTATTTACGGAGTTGGCTATACGTGTTTGACATTGTCGACAACAAGATACTGCCATTAAAAAAATTAACTGAATATAATCAACATTAAGTAAGATAAATAATAACGCCCAATAATCGGGCGAACAGTTGTTTGTAAGGTACATTTTATTCTATGATTCTTAAAGTCGCGCCGTAATGTTGTGCCGTTATTGACATGGCAACGCGACTCCGAGCTCGTCAAAATAGCAATAACACCTCCGCGGAGCAGCCGACTGGCAGTGAAGGATGCAGACAGAGGTGTAATTATCGTAATGAGCCACTCCAAAAATGGTTGGGCTTGACATTATATTGACGTGCCGGACGTGAGCTGTCGGGCCTAATTTTCACGCTTCACGGCTCATTTATCGTCATATTGTGCCAGCGCCACGTAGATTCAATATACATATTTTGCGATATAGGAAAGAAGAGAAAGTCAAGCTTACCTCGATATACGCTGCTTCCCCTTTAAAACGCAACGCGGCCATGCTGAAAATTAATCACACGTTAAAATACCGCGATCCATCAAGGTCAACTGTGCTGTTCCTGAAAACGAGCGAGAGGTTATTAAAGTGCATGAAAAGCATCTCTTGAAGGGAAAGGGAGATTATGCAAGTCTCACGATGACATTTTGTTGTGTTATCGAGAAAAAAATAAAGAAATTGTTTCGTTCGTAATCCCGTGGCACCGATCAGTCATTGAATAATACGATTCGATTGAAAATATTGCACTAATGAGACACGAGAAGACATGTTTGAAAAATGATTAATGAAACTCGCCATCTCGATGGATGAAACTTCCAGGCACTGTACCGTACAAAAAGGATTTCATATTATTGTTCCCTCGACAGTAACGAGGTAAAACGTGTGCTTCGCAGTTAAGTCGCGTTGTCATGATTATTAGGTGATTGAAATGGCCTCGTAACAAGACTGTTAATTAGAGAAGTGCATTTTTATTCGACGACGCGGCAAAAATTACAACGCGCGCTTAAAAAGAAACGTTATGCGTCAGAGTTTTAGATTGAATTGCACGAGAAGGTTCGCGAAGGGTCGCGCAAATGATATAAGGGTTAAAAATGCCTCGATTGCGGACTTTTCGGATTCGTTTGTATTGTTCCACTACCAGCCGGCACACAGTGACTCGATGCGAAGCTTAATTATCACGTCTCACGCGATCTTCTCGTTATCACGCGCCGTGTTCTCAAGTGTGTCGACGGGGTGTGCAATTCGAAGACAACGATACGGCGCATCGGGCCACATCAAGACTCATTAGTTTGGGTAGGGTTGAGCCTTACGGGAAATTAAGCGGACCCCAAATTCTGGGTTAACAAAGCAAGCGAGCAGCCTAGGGCTTCAACGAGTCCTCACGGATCAGATATCGCTAATCGCTAAACTCTGATAATCTTCGTCGCTCGCAAAATTGCAACTACCTCACAGGTTGTGCGAAAATTCCGTCTGCTCTCATTTAAAAGTTACGAAGATTTAATCCCCGCTTTGAAACTTCGCAGTTACTTTCTACGCAATTTGAATAGCAGCTTTACCATACATTAGTTTCAATGTCGTCTACAAAGTCACGCCCTTTATCCTTCTAACATGAGGACACGTATCGAACGGTCTGGCTTTCAACCCGGATTGCAAAAAAAAAAACTCTGCTGCTGTGCCATTTTTCTTTGCGGCATAGTCGACCGTATCGCGGATCGCTGTGAGTTCCGCGTAGATAAGCCTTCGGATCGATGAATCATTAACGGCATCGACGACCGGGCCCTTTAACGCGTCATTAGGTCTAGGATCACTCTTGTTATCCCGTTTTCGCCATGGTTGGTAATATGATACTTCTCCGAGATCATGTTCTCAAGGGATATCTGCCAGGGAATCTCTTCTCAATTGCTATCTTCGTAGTCAAAGGTTACGATAGTTAAATGTCGTGAGCTACAGGAAAATTGCGCGCACGATTTTTATATAAAATACACATAGTAAAAAAACGTTTTCTATTTGCATTGAAAACGGTCCATTCAAGTCCTTGTTAAAATTTTGTGTTGAACTTTTAACATATTCAAATTTTAATTTAATATAATGTGATTATGTTGTTTAAATAAATGTGAAATTGATATTTAATGTTAACATGACACAGTTTATGAAGTAAATGAACAAACAACATAAAAATTATATGTAAAACATTCTAAGATGAATGAATAAAATATGTGTTGATGTAACATATCATAAATATTAATTTACTGAAAAATATACTTTTACGGTTTATTTATAAACTGTGTTATTATACTTTTTTGTGTTTATTTATTAAAAATAATGTTTATGTTACCTTCTAACATATCATTCATCTTGTTGTTAAATTTGAACACATAAATGTAAGTGGGTTACTTGAGATACGTGAATATATTAAATTTAACATAAATTTTTCAAAGGTGTACATATTTATATATAAAAAAAATTTTCTAGGATCTAAAAAAAATCTCGAATCCCAGAAAAATATTTTTTATTTCTTAGTATATCGTAAATCTTAATGATTTTACTTTTCTGATGAACTTTTTTTATCTGAATACATACTCAGAAAAATGGGCAAATGTCACTCTCTTTTGTTCACGTACATTAATTCCTATTAATTCATTCGAACATTCGCGATATAAATGGAGTTGAACATTGATTAACTAAAGGATTGAACCAAGAGATTTAGATTTCAGAGTGCATTTAATACTGAGTGAGTAAAAAATTATGGATTCTCTTTGTCTCTGTCGTAGGATTAAGTGATCTCTCTATTTGCCTTTTGTTAACAATTATTGGAAATTGAAATAGAGATAAATGGAATGATAATACGACAAGGTTGCGCGGTAGAGACTGTCAATACGTCGCGCGCATTCAGGATAAGATTAACGTACTTCGTTACGTCTACACAACTGCGCTAATCGTACGGTATCATAAAGCCGGATGTATAATTGGCATAGTCCACGGAATTCCGCATCGTTATGCCGTATTAATCCTATTGTCAGCAATCCTTCGGCATTATCCCCTTCGTAGTAATCCGCGCGCAATCGTACTCCAAGTGTGTCCGTGATGCATCAGACGAAAACAGTTGATTACAAGTCCATTTGAGATCTGGAGCACTTCAGCGATATGTGTCTAATCAAGTATTCGTGTGCTGTGTACGCGTTATCGCGCGAGATAATGCAATTGCGAGTATGCCGACAATGTAAATAGCTTTTCATATCTCGTTCAAATATCGTAGGAATTTTACTGCGGAGAATATAAACCCGAGGTACGAAGAAATTAAATCGAGGCAGGAGCTTTGGACTGAAGGATTATGGTAATAAATTCCATTTTGACGCCGACATCGATCACGTCGATTTCTTGCGCCATTTTCGAGTGTTACAATTGCTCCGTTTGAACGGAATCGCGACGAATCGAGACCCAAAGTCATTTCACTGCGACCGATTTCCACGTCCGCACGTAAGTACACAAGTCTGTTTATACGCAAGTGCAAACACCTCGGTGCTCACACAACGCGATGTGTACATAAGTTCTGCGTTTCCACGTGCACAGTGCTTTATACGTGCCAGTGCAAATCAGGTCGCATTTAGACGGGATCAAAATTGAAGCGCTGGAGACGACGCCGGTTATACGCCGCGATTAGGATTAACGGAGCAATTTGCACATCTTTCAAAGTAACTTACGTGCGGGGAAGAGAGAGGAGGAGATTGAAACTCAGCTTGCCTTACTCTCTCTCTCTCTCTCTCTCTCTCTTCCTCTTTTTTTTTATAAAAATAATAAAAACGGAGAGAGATCCGTCGACGGTTCCAGTTGCCAAGAAAAAAAAATTTGGCAAGAATTTCTGTTGAATTTTCGGGACGCCTGTTTCGATATTTTTAATGTACATTTAAAGCAGAGCGAGCGGTGGCTACGTTAGCACTTTAGCAGATAAGATACACACAGGATTAAACGATTTCCATGGTAAGCCTGCCATTTCGCAAGCAGATGTTCCGTTCGCACGGCCCAATCATTAATCGCCCTCCCGTTAATAGCAGAAGGCACTTCAACTCTACTTTCAACTCCTGGCCATTAAAATATGTCTAAAAAGTATTCGCTCGATTTCCGAGAAAAGCGTAAGACTTACGTGTGAAATCCGATGAATAGGCGGAACATCCTGTGGCTTATTTCTACATAATTCGTCGTGTTTGCTTGTTTAAAGTTAATCTTGCTCTGGATAATTACATTATTCTAGAAATACAAACGTCTACAAGCTATTGCTTTTAAAAGTATATGCTTACATTCAAAGTTATCATTGTTATCAAAATTAAAAGAAACATAGTTTTATTTTTAAATTAAATAAAAAGATACATATATATTTATATATTTTTATTTTATTCAAAAATAAAATTGTATTTTTATATAATATTTATTTTTGAATAAAATAAAAAAGAAATACACACACACACACACACACACACACACACACAC
>Ga0157364_1009268_pt1 | contig 10198 bp, 1 predicted proteins | sample AttsexASBM2_FD_111476 | JGI IMG/M metagenome (GOLD analysis project Ga0157364, IMG submission 111476) | Fungus gardens microbial communities from leaf cutter ant in Ribeirão Preto, State of São Paulo, Brazil - Atta sexdens ASBM2 | ecosystem: Host-associated > Fungi > Mycelium > Unclassified ... | reverse complement strand
TATTTCTCCCCCAAGCATAGTTGAGATGGAGACAGCAATATAAACAAAAGCCATTTCAGCCGCATCAAGTTGGTCGCCAATAAAAACATATATAAAGATAAATATATATATATATATATATATATATATAGCGCACGTGTGTGATATCTATGTAACTACTTGTTCCCTAAATTGTATTATTAGTAAGATGAAGAATCGTTCATTTATTTCTTACTTAAAAAAAATTTTTTTTTCATACATATACGCACATGTGCATCATTTGTTTTTAATTTAGAAAAAAATCAATTTTAATTAAAATCATTAATTTTCAAATAAAAATTATGATTAAAAGGGTTCTTCAATAAAATTTTAATTTATCGTAATTTCGGCTTCAAGTTCTTTAAAACAAATAAGACTTTGGATATAATCATGTAAATCCGTATTCTCACCTTCTCATAATTTGAGAAGCACTGCCATGTAATGCATGCGTACGTAATTCAGGGGCAGTAGCAGAAATGAGAGTGCGAGACTCCCACGCGGGTGCAGCCATGCATAACGCACCGTTTGTCGAGATGAGGATGTGACGTTGCTGTCAGATTTGTCAATTCGTTATTTCGCTGTCGCCGCCGCGTCGACGGCTAGCTGATTCGCATTAGAGCATATATACATATATACATACATATATATATATATATATATATATATATATATATATATATACACACAGATTATATACATATATAGATGACACGCGGCGTATATATGAACGAAACGAGAGAGCAGCAATCACATTCAGACCGAGTCTCGCAATTCGTTGTTATTGTGGCATTGAAGTCACATGCTTTGCGCCGAAAGGCAACGCAAAAAAGCCACGACCTTTAATATGTCGCAATTTCGTTCAATAGAGAACCCATTGCGCTGATTCGGTCGTTAAGACGAGTTTATATTTGGCTATGGTCGTTTTTATTGATGGTTGAACCGATTAAATCTTTTTCAACGATTCAATTGTAGATAGGTCATTAGCGAGGTTCGAAATATCTACCGGAATCACTTTGTCGCGTTCCATCGGTCTAGACTTTAATCACTGAATGAAGGTCCATCAAATTTATCAATTACGATTTCGTGTAACGTATGCTTCTATTTACTGCTAGTTAAAAGATTGACGTAAAATTCTTTGACATAAAATTTTACATAATTAAATAATTTTATAAGAGATCTGTAATTATTATTAATATATGTATTATTTATATTAATACACTCTCTTATGTAACAGATATTATAAATTCACATATAAAATAGTATTAAATTAATACCGATTTACATATTTTTAGTTTGACATGTTTATATTTTTGTCAAATTAAAATACCTAATCACTTTGTATTATGATTGTTAATATTTCTTTAAGGATCGATAATTTACATCATAAAGCTATTTATCTTTTCTCAATAATCAAAAATTTTTTTGAATCTGATATTATTGAGAAATCGCAGAAGCAGATTTAATTATCTAGGATATGTATAATTAAAAAAATTTTTTTAATGTTTCTCTTTCGATTAGTATTGTGCTAAATTTAAATTAATTATATTACAAGGAGCAATTTTATTAAAAACAACAATTATTAACAAATTAATAAAAAAATAAATTACTTATGAATAAATACAAATAAATTGTTAATCAAAGTAAATAATAAATTAAATAATAGCATATTTGCCGTTTTCCTTATATATATATTTACAATAAAAAACTGTTTTCATGTCTTGTCTTAAAAAAAATCTTACTGTCTTATAATGATTTTACCTAGATACTTGTTTTATAAATAAAACAGTGCTGAGATTCTTGGCGATTCTTATGCCTCATTTCATATAAACGACGCAAAAACTCTTTACGTCATATCGTTTATTATGCACACCCAAACAATACCCGGAAAAGTAATACGCCAACAGACTGCAATTTGCATGGTTGCTCAATATCAGTATACATTTAACGACTGTCACGAATTTAGCTGTTATCTCGTGCTGGTGTTTGCTCGAGGAATTGTATATGTATATTTTGCCACTAATGACACAACGATCGTGCATGATTAGCCTTCAAGGCCTCGGCCGCTTGGCTCCCCCATTTCGATATTGCTTTTATCCCTTCCTTCTTTCCGTCACTGATTAGGCTACCCTACGTCGGCGATTACTTTTTGAGGTTTCCGCTTATCGCGTGATTAGTGCTATAGGTCTATTTTCTGTGTCTGAATCAGTGTACACTTTTGGAAGTGAAATAAGTATATGTCTGATATTTCGAGAAAGAGACTTCTAGTGCAGTCCAGTGTAAGAACAGAAAACAGACCATATGTCTCATTCATTAGCAGAATGTCACGTGCTTCAGAAACGCAGGAATATTCCCATTTCGTTGCACTTACTGCGAAGTAAAAATTCGTTTTTACACTTTTGATGATAATAATATTCAATTCATACGATATCAAAGTAATTAGCGCTTTGTCATTATGTGATTTTATGATAAATGATTTTTATTCCGATTTTTAAAATAAACTTTAAATTATTTCTTAAAGTCTGGATTTAAGAAAAATTCATCCTGATTCGTACAGCATGATGATAAAAACAAAAAAAAACAGAAAATTTAGTCTTAATTTTGTAATATTGGAAAAAATTGAACGTTCTAATACAATTGATTAAATTATAACTTTTTATTATATCAGTTTCATAATTGTTATCAATTGCTAATTTCGATTTTTATAAAGCAGCTATTAAATATCTGCAACAGTAATAAAATGGTATCAAAACAGTTACATGTATACCAATGACTATATTTAATTGTCAGTCTCACTCAAAAGAATTGAGAAAGAGACAACGAGAGAGCGGGATAAAGTTTCTTTGCGCGACGCAAAAATCTCTCCTCGCATTTCATCGCATGGAGAACGCGTCATTTTCGTTTCGAGGCGCCGCGGGGCAAAAATAAACGGCGAATTCGTGCACGAGGCCGACCTACACAGAGGTGTGTAATTGGAAAGAATGGCGGGGAACCGGGTCTCCTCCGTGGGTGCGTCGTCGCGTCGTCGAGACGATCGGGTTTATAGATGTATATCGTGACCGGAACACCGCGGGATATTACGCGTAGGCGCTGCGCCGGATGCATACCTCGTGTTTCGCCGACGATATTTCCCAAATATCCAAAATAAGCACTGAGACATATGAGTTACACGGAAACTCGACGAATTTTTGACTATACAAAGTCGTAAGAAATTTATGCGCGCAAAATTCGGATAATTTTATGAATTTTTAATGTTTCTTTATTTCAGAACTATTATTAGCCTCGATATTTTAGGACTTCCATCTTGAAATGAACTCAGGAGTCTGCTATATATATTGGCTCAAACGCAACAAATACACATATTTGCTTACGTAATCGTGACGTATCATATTTAGTTGTCAGCTTCGTAACATAAAAAAATATTTGTAAAGATATTCGTAGAGAATCGAGAGGAATATTTTTGTACTCGATCAATAAATTACTTAAATTGATAAATAAATCGCGTTTATTCTATGATTAACGTTTCGCGTATATTTTTAGATTCGACAACATTGAATGTAGAGGTCCATCAAATGTAATAAATTTTCAGCTATGCTCTAAACGCACAGACATTAAGTTCACGCTGTTTGTACATGCATTCGTTATCTATCGACACTAGTCTAAAGTCCAAATAATCATAATAGTCCTAACATAAAATAACGAGAATCGTACAATCATATTTTAAGACGCATCTATTTTTGGAACACAAGCATTGGCATCTAAAAAATATTGGTACCATGGGACAAGGAAAATAACGTCGCAGCGTCTAGAATTGGTGTAAAAGAAAAGATTTATAATTGTCTTTCAGTATATTTAAAACAATAATACATACAATTTTCTCTTTTCTTTTTCTTTCGATTTATATCGATTTTTATTCGTATACACTGAAAAAAAATTTGAATAAATATTTGTTTAGATAGTACCAATGAGATCATTTAATTATAGTAAATAAATATTTGTTCAATTAAAAAAAATTAAACTTAAATTCTTCGTGACTTCTTGAAAATTTTATGTTGGTCACACAGAAGGCAAAATGATCCCAACATTTTCTTTTAAATCACAAAAATTACTGAATATATATATATATATATATATATATATATATATATATATATATACACTTTAAAAAGCTTTAATTGTATAGAATATAGAAATGCAGTGGCATTTCTATATTCTATACAATTAAAGCTTTTTAAGGTTTTTAATTTTAAAAATGTAAAATAATCGCAAAGACTGATATTCAAAGAACAATAAATAATTGAAGAGGCAAAAAGGATATTTTAAACTTTGGATAAATGTTAGTTTAAGTCCCATTTAAAAAAAAAGACCTTAGAAATGTAAACTTAGAATGTAAACCCTCACATTTTTTTTGGAATCTCCTGGAGAATGATCCCAAATGACTACGAAGAGTTAAATTTAGGTATCATTTATTAAATCATTTATTAAATCGAATAAATATTTATTTTCTGTATATAAGCAAATAAATAATTTTTTTTCCAGTATACTTGATATAAGTGCGTTACATTTGTGCTACGAATAGATGCTACGTAAATTTTCCATTTTTCCTCAATAAGCAATAAGTTGTCAACGAACCAAGCGCCACGTATACTAATTCGTGAGTCAAACCGTGAAGGTGGCTGATGATTCGGAACCCCGTCCGTCACGTCGTTCAAACAGAATCCTGTTTAAACCTGGTTAGCAGTCAGATGGCCGGCAAAGACATACATACGTACGGCTCACGTGAGCAACGATCGCGCGTCGGTTTGCTCTTCCTATTTTCGTAGTCGTACGGTATATAAAGAACCCGTCCTCGGAAGACGTCGCTGAAAGATTTGGCAGCAGTAACCGCGCTTTTCTGCGTCGCGCGCGGCGCCGTACATAGAGCGGATCTCGAGTAGCGGACGCTCTATCCCCGCTCGCGGATAGAGCGTCCAGTGTGAAGATAGGAAGGACACTCAGTTTAGTCTATCCGTCGGCATTCCGTGGACATTCGGTCGTCGTCGCGACGCCCGTTTTGCACACGCGTCGGTGCGTCGATTTTCGCGTTCTTCACCGGACGTCGCGCCGCAGGCGGAGCATCTCAAGATAGATACTCTTTGCCCTCGTCTCGTCGCGCACCTCTTCGACTCGCGAAACGAAAGCGAATGTGAACGAAGACGAACTCAAACGTGGATGACGTGATGCGTTCACAATTATCCACGGAGATACGTTCTTTTCCGAGAGGAAAAAAATCCCTTTCAAAGCGATACCGCACGAGCACTCTGACGTTCCCGCTCTTCGCGGTCTGATTTTATTCCTTCATCGCGTGGCACGTCCCTTCGAACTGGAGATTTTTATCTATTAAGACGACTGGCCCCGAGTGTTGACGTGAATTCTAAATAATACCAATGGATAACATTTGGTGCAAATAACATTTGTCTTTCTGCGAAGTCTGTCTGAACGGTGTTTATCAGGACTAATAACATTCATCATACATTCGTAAGGTGAAAAAAAAAGGCAAAATGGGGAACATCGATAGCTCTCACGATGTAGAAATGAACTCACTGTCAATGATGGCAGCAAACGATCGTCCCCATATTATGGTGAATACAAATTATATGAATTATTTTGGAAAATAATTAAGGTAATTTAATTACTGAACAAAGAATAAAAATATTATTCGCTGCAGCAGCGAATTGCAAAGAGAATTCAAAAATGTTTAAGTAATTTAATAAACATAATTTTTCACGAGATAATTAATTATTATAACAGTTACTTCGATTCTTAATCGTATCTTCTTTTTTTAATTCGCGCGTTACTAAACGAGTTAATTTCTTTACAATATGTTACGGCAAAAGCCTTTCGTAATTGATTTATCGAAGAGTTGTCACTGTTATGTCAAGTCGATCGTAAAATTCGGGAAGCATTGGATAAAACACGCCAATAAACAACGAAGCGTCTCATATATACAGCTCGATGCGCCGGACATGCGAGGCTACGCATAATCTGAACGATACAAAACTGACCTGTCCCAATCTGTTCCCCTCCAAGAGAGACAATTACGAATCATCATCGTCGTCCCGATGCATTCAAAAAGTGTTCACCGATAATGCGCGTTTATTTCGACCCATTTAATTAATTCGCGCGCACACACCAGTTCGTCACGTGCGTCCGCATCGGCCAACGTATTCGTAATTCGTTCGACCCTCATAACTCCGACCCTCTTGTTCTGTTACAGAGAACGCCAATGCGCCCGATGATAACGGAATACGAGCCGAAGAAGCAGGGTGTGAAAACAGAACTCTCAGACGTGGTGCTTGTCAAGTAAGTCTGAAAATTCCGCTAAAGAAATCAACGCGAACGAACGGCTCAACGATAGTTGAGCGCGTTTACTATCTGCTACCACGACCAATCATCACCATTGCTTTCTTGCCAAACCCAAATGCTCAAGCAAACGTGAGTGAGAACAAACCCGAGGATCATATATTGTGCATTTACGTTTTTTCGTTAATCTGTGTATACCTCTATACCCATTCTCTTGTGCTATACTATACATATATATATTACTATGGTTATATACATCTTTAATTGACTTGCTCATTTCTCCTTTGTTTTGTTTTTTTTTGTTCCGTTGTTTTTATCGTTAAACTATTCTAATTGTTAGTATATTACGTACTAATCATGCATACCGCCTGATCGCTGACGTAGAATTCGTAGCGTAGCTGGCACCAGGGATGCTTGACGGCCGCCTGCTGAATCTTGGACGACTGCGAAGTTGCTCGTTTGTGTTGCGTACAGATATGTATCTGCTTACTGTGTCATCTTTCTATCACGTCGTGCGAACACTGCGTATGAGAAATTCATTTATCTGAAAACATTCTTAATTTGTTAACCCTCAAGACACATAACGTTAGTTTGTGAGACCGTTATGTCGAAGCTTTATTTTTATTCTTTCAGAAAATTAATCAAGAAGTAATTTAATACTGCTTTTAAGTGAACAATAATAGAATAATAATAGAATAATAGAATAATAATAATAGAATAATAATAATAATTAATCTGATATTATTTCGTCAAACTGATATTATTACGTACTAAAAAGAAGCGATGTTTAAAACTAATGTCGAATGTATAATCTGCGAATCGTTTAATCATCTTGCCAATAAAACAAAGTTTTTTTCTTATCGGATTAATAAATGATGCTAAATATTAGCAATGTCTATGAGATAAGATGTCTTGACTTGTCAGATAAACAATGAACAAATAGTTAAAAAGTTTCTTTTTCTATATTATGCACAAAATTATAATATGTAAATATAGAGATCATGATTATCATACAAAGAACATGTTTGTTTACAGAACATGTTTGTTTCTATCTTACAGATATGTTAAATTATTATTGCAATATAATTAAAATATATGCTTGATAATAGTACCAAATTATTAAAATTTTGTCAATTTAATTCGCGATTACTAGAGTAGTTTTAATCGTTTATAGCCCGGAAAAACAATTCGACGTGCAGTTTGGAAAGACTACAATATGGTACATACACACATATATACATATATATATATATATATATATATATATATATATATATATATATAGAGTGTATATTAGTAATTCAAGATTGAATTATTTTAAGCAATGAAGATCCAGTTTCGACCTTTCGATCGTAATAGCCATTTTAAGTTTCTCATATATTTAGTATTGACTGTGTTTCTCATATATTTTATTTCTAAAATAAAGATTCTCTTAATATTGTTTATAATTAAAATAATTTAATATTAATGTAACATATATACATATATACATTTAGAATTTAGATATATAAATTTAAAAGAAAATTATTTATTTTATTTTCTCTACGAACATTTTTTTATGCAAAATAAAATTTTTATTTCCTAAAGTACGATAATCATCAATAATTTCTTTAATAACTAAGAGCTCTCTATCTCTCTATCTTTTGGTTTAAAGTGCGGTAATCAATAAATGAGAAGAATGGTGATAAAATCGCAAACGTTCACTTCTTCCTTCGTCGACTGATTTAATAGTGCGGCCACTACGAAATCTTTGGAACTTTTGCGCTCGAGACGAGACTCCTCTCTGTTGCCGTTTTATCCGTCATTCGTCGAAATCCGTTTACGCAATAATCTTCTCGCACATGCGAATTCTTACAACCTTGAAATGGTTTACGCGATTAATTTTTAACACCTTCGCGCTTATGCATTTATGTATTATCCCTTCCTGCATTATTCTCGGTATCGCGACTCGTTCTGTTCTAATTTTACTAAACGGAATATCCGTATCAGTCAATTGCTCCCCAAGGCTGACTGATTTCTAATTCTATTTAATTCTCGTATTCTCCTCTTTAGCCATTTACGACTTTCATGCGCCAAAGATATGATACGCAAGTGATGAACGTAATAAAATATGAGACATGCGACAAAATTGTACCTCTTTCTAGAAACACGGAATTAATAATTAAATTCTCAGTCAAATTAAATTGCGACGAAGATCTCGTGACTAATATTTCTGACAATTTTGTAAAAATAATAATGAAATATTAAGTCGTTTTAATCAAATATTAAATCATAGCTATCTCTTTATGTACAGGATATTATCTTAAACAAGCGGTATTCGAAACCATCCAATAAAAAATTCCATTACGCCGAATTAATGAAATTTCATTTAGTTTGCATTCCATTATCACGTGTATTCATATCTCATAATTTGTAAAGAGTAATACCGATTTTATTCGTGAGAAAAACGGCAACAGAAGGAGAATCGTTACGGTTCTTCTCCGTCGCTGATCGAGAATGCTTCGTGAAGAGGTCATGCGGTATGCAAAGCAGAATATATTCCCAGAGGATAAAGGATTTGTCTTTACTGTATAATATGTGCATTTATATGATTCCAGACTAGCGTATAAACTCCGGGCATAGATTCGGGCTCTATGAAAGTGCTCTGTGAATAATGAAAGAGAACAAAAAAAAAAGATACTATCGTTGAGAAAAAAAATAATAAGAAAATACGACATTGTCGGATCGCTTTTTTTGACACTTTAGCTCGATGAAATTCGCACAAAAAGACGACGCGACGCGACGTCGACGCGATGCCGACTTGGACGCGACACAAAAAATCATCGGACGGTTGCAAAATCCGTGGCCAAGAGCCGAGATGTATTGGCATATCGATTCGGTGATAGATCTATATTGACGTGCGTAAAAGCGAAAACGAAATAAAAAAAAAAAAGAAAAGTACAAAATAAAAAAAAAAACGCTCGGCCAAGTGCGAAAGGCAAGCAAAAAGGAGGCTTGTTAGTCGTCGTACTGCGTCGTGGCGCTGGGCGTCGCGGTGATGCAGTGCGGTGGTTTGCGGCTGCCCCTCTGTATGTATTATGCCTGTAACGCGACGCGTTGAACCCCACGGTCACGTTGTAATACGTGACGACCGGATACACACAGACTCTAATCCCGGGGGCTTTCTCGACAGAAAGTTTCGCACGACTACGGGAGAGAAACTACCGCACCTAAAAGACATGGGTACCTATAATACCTAAACACCTATACCGTCTTCTTCTTCTTTTTTTTCTTTTTAACAAATCTATTACATCAACGTGCATTACTCAACTCTTTTTTTCTCTGTCTCATACACACGTGACACGCGCTCACACACCCGCACATACATACAGCACATAAGCGCATACATATTTGCATACAGAGCGATTGTGCGATACTCGCGTTTTCGGTTGGTTGTAGGTCGATGACAGAAAATTCCCCGCGACTTATGGAACGTCATTTATGAAAGCGAAAATATGTCTGCATGTCTCGAATTAATCGTTAATTATTAACGTACCAACGCGATGTATCCTTCAGAATTATCCATCTACCTGCTATCGTCCGATTTTTCAGGATGAAATCGTGTGTTTGTGATCAAGCATGAATGTGGAGAACGCGTAGAAAGAGGCTGAGTAATGCAAGCTGTCGTTTACCGCGTGATTTTACAGAATGCGCGAATTCAGCATTGGTTACGCTATTATCATCATGAAATTTCAATAACAAAACGATATCGCTTTGCAAAGCCTTGCTTGAAATTCCAACCGGCGATTGCGATCTGAGTCATCTGACTCAGACTAAATGAAAATGCTAAAAAAGAAAATGT
>Ga0157364_1009267_pt1 | contig 10198 bp, 3 predicted proteins | sample AttsexASBM2_FD_111476 | JGI IMG/M metagenome (GOLD analysis project Ga0157364, IMG submission 111476) | Fungus gardens microbial communities from leaf cutter ant in Ribeirão Preto, State of São Paulo, Brazil - Atta sexdens ASBM2 | ecosystem: Host-associated > Fungi > Mycelium > Unclassified ... | reverse complement strand
TTTCTGCTGAACCATTTGAGATTACGCTGCGTGCAGATTAAGCAAATGAACATGGATAAGTTATGAATAAATAATTTATCTCAACGAATGAGATCGATGCTGCTATTAAGTCAAGTTGTTTGTTCGTATTTGCTTCGTTTGGATTCGGCTTTATACCTACTTGTAAATTTTTAGCGTTATCGTTATATATAAATATTTTTTAAAAATATTTATTGTGCTATAATCCGCTAATTATTAAAAAATGTTATAAAATTGTATTGGAAAATATAATATTATAGTAATACATCATAATCATCAATGTATCATAATGTGTCATAATGAAATACAGAATGGAATGTATTTATAATGACATCAGATATGAATTAAGTTTAATGGGATTTAATTTTGATCGATCCTCTTACAAGATGAAAGCCTAACATTCGGAATTTGATTCTATTCCTCATAAATTCAAGTGGTTTATCAGTGTCATTCGATTAATGCGTTTTATACGCGATAGATCAATGCGTCTGATCGATCAAGCATGATACGATCCTCATTAATTTGGTATAGTGAGATAGGTATTTAACGCTCTATCTATAATCCGATCTGCATATAGTATTCAGTTTGTCATTAATATACGATATATCATCATGGATTATCAAGCATACGGTCCAAGTTGCACCTATAGCGGTTATTTGAATAACAATATTCCGGCATTAGATGGGTCACCATTTATAGCACCTAACGAATTCTTATGCAAATCCAACCTTATTCTGGCAAGTCATAATATTGAAAGGATTTAACGATTCATTTAACCAGACTTACGCGACCTATGAAAAATACAATCATCAAGGGACCGAAAAGAGAGAAGTAAAACTGCTTATAACTAATAGCTATGCGCCGACAAAGTGATTTGTCGTGAGTATAATGTTCGAGTCACAATGAGTTTGTCGTAAGAAATAACGTTAGGAGATGATATTATCACTGGAACTCCTATGAAACTTTTCCAGGCTCTATCGAGATGTATTATAAATATTTTACCAATAATAGTCGAGAAATAGAAAGTAATTTCACTTTATCTCTACATACGTGTAGCGCTCGATATTGCGATATTTTCAGCGCCTCTAAAAACCTACTATGAATACCAGATTGTAAGGAGAAAATTATAGACTCGTCGTGTAATTTAGGATCGCGATTAGTAGAATCAAGGTCGTTGATGATTCTCAAGTTAACGATAACATCGTACGATATAGTATTGTCAGCTTGTTATATAGACTAGTATTCTATAGTATATAAATACTATGCCATAAATACTTTGCCGACTCGCGGTATTAGATTAGGCCTAAGTAGAAGATCCGACCGAATGTAAATTGCGAATACGAGACACGAAGGCTTCTCGATATTTTATATCTTTCGACTCGGGTGGCTACTGTTGGCGTCCCTTTATTCCTTCTTTCTCCTCCCATCGCGACGTAGCAAAATAATCCAGAAATCGTATTCTATTAGCATCGGAAACGACGTATAACGACAACATTTTGAAAAAAAGACGATCTGGCCTCCTAGAGCACAGTCGCGAAATAACTGCATCGAAATCAATTCCTTGTATGCGGGGCTATGGTCCTTAGAATCTTGTGAGAATGTAGACGATCGCGAAATCGCATATAAATTAAGGTTTCAACATTTTCGGGCCGGTCCTTTGTCGGATTCACTGATCCCAGGGGAACTGCTTTACCTTACAAAATAAAAAGAATAGAGCGAACAGGATCGCGACGAGTTCTATTTTCGAAGTCGTATGCGAGTCGCTCGAGTCGTTTTTTTAATCCTTCTTAAATAAGATATTTTTTTAAAAGGATAACTGAACATGAATTACTTTCTGAAGACTAAAAAAGAAATATGAAATAAAAAAATATGATTCTGCATGCGCTAATAACGACACGTTAATGATAACACAATGAAACCTATATGGTTAATCTGATAATTCAATCAAGTTGGATACAATTCTCAAGTGAAGATACATGAAATACATTTTATCATCTTGCTGATCCGCATAAGAATCTAAATAAAAACAGAACGCGAAGAACTTGATTTACACATCTAACATGGTTTTATTCGTCTCGTAATGCGCGATACGCGATACTGTCCAACGATGATCGATGCGGTCGATAAATCTGTGATCCTTCGTCCGCGTGTTAGCGTACTCGACACACTTCGCACCATGATTAGATCACGGCGAGGCTATTAACCCGTATATCCCTTGATTACTTACGAGCTGCATCGAGATGTAATTCCGTATACTTGACTTGAGATCCCTAAGATCAGCTGAGTCATAACTAAGTAGACACGCGAATTTATAATTGCTTCATGCAATGAAGCTGAAACTCAACTAATGTTTGTATTGTTTATCCATTAAGTATTAAATATTTTTGAATCCTACAAGGATTTCCAGATTATATAATTTCTCAATCCTTTTGATGAATTTAAGATCCTTAGATTGATTTATTCTTATTTCTAAAATTGGCGAATTAAGAACGTAGTGATGTTACTAATAATCAAAGATTTCTTGAAAATTGTGCTAAACAAGTGTATCATATTTTTGAAATTTTGGTACGTAAAGAAGATCATTAAAATTAATGCGTTGCAAACTAAAATGTATAGCATAATTATGAGAATTATGATTGAGCGGGACACCCGGTAGATATATTAAAATTTCACTCTTCCTCGGATCGGTGCGTTACACATTGTACTCGTGACTTTTCGATGCAACGTGCATGACTAGCAATGAGCTCCTCGTAATGCAGGTTAATCGATGCACCGACCCGTATAAAACGCCAGCAGAATAAGTACGATGCAGTAGTAGACGCGAAGAAATGCATTTGGCAGACAACGCATTCTTATGTAACCGTTTGGTATTTCCTCTACTTTTTGTTTTTAACATAGCAGTAGTCAAAATAAGTTGAGCTGAGTCAAATGACTTCGAGCGCTCTTTGACGCATAATTTATTTCTTATTTTTTTAAATTGTAAACGCATCTACGATTAAGAGAAAAGTGTTTGGTATTTGACTATAATTGTATGGTAAAATAATTATGATGAGGAGCTCTATTTTTATGATTATTACTGTTGTAATGTTAGTAATAATAACCAGATATGTTTTCAAATATGAAAAAATACTACTAAATTATACTAATTAATACTAAAAAATTAATACTAAATTATAATAATTTTAAATATTAATTAATATCAATACATAAATAATAAATAAAATAAACATTGCTTTTTTAGTAAATGCAATTGCAATTATTGTGAATTTGTTTTTAATTCACTTACTATTTATGTGATATAATAACTAAAAAATACGTAAAGGCAAAATTAAAAATTTTCAAGCAGTGTGTGTGTGAATATTATTAATAGCACAATTAACTACATTTACATGATTTAAAACAACTATAAATATATAAATATCTAAAAAAATGATTATAAATTGTAATTAAATGGTAATTGCAACCATTTTTGTCCTCAATGTATGACAAATCATAAGAGCTAAAATTTTTTTCTAATTGTTAAGAAATTAAAGTATCTTTTTTTTTCTTTACAATGAAATTATAGTATTCTTATTATCTTCAAAATAACCCTTCTTTCATATATGCCTTTTATCAATGATATTGTCACGCGACAAAGTGTTAGTCTATTTTGAATCTAAACGTGTAGGATACTTGCATGGCAGTAGAGAATATTGCGTAGCGTTTTTCTAACGAATAGCATCATGAATTTTAATTTTTATAGGGTGCAACATAAAAATTGACACATGGCATGCCGACGTAGCAATTTCTGGTCGCGCATAATTTTCATGAATTTTAATATCTCGTCGAAATAACCCTTTTCGGCAGCCACCATTAGCGCGATTCAACCAAAACTGAAATATCACCGTGCGCTAATAGTCTCGGCGCATTTTAATATCTACCTGCTAAAAAGGGATCGCGCGAGATCTTTGTGTCTCCGTGCAGATGTCGGCCGCGTGCAACCGAAATCAAAATGACTCGCTGGAAAAAAAGGTGTAAGGAGGGCGCAACCAGGTCTGTTGACGTTTATTGTGTCTAAACGGTTGGCGGAGGCGCCATTAAAATTTTCTCGCCTCGCGCGCGCTTTTTCTCTTTTTCTTTTTACCTTTCGCGAAGGTCGGGGCCCCGGATCTGTTGCTGCAAGTCAGCATGGGAAGCCGCGAAGCGCGTCGGATAACAGAATTGACGTCGAAAAAAAGCGTAAGCAGCCGCGGCCCGAGATACGCTCGACGATTCTTACGTTCTGTACTTATTGATTGATGGCTTGTAAAAGGGTTCCGCATTTTGTTCGGTGTTTAGTCATGCAGAATACTCGCCGGCTATTCATGCCGCTTTCGCGCGGCATATGTACCTCTTTTATAGCGGCACATTTTTTTGCAACGGGTTAAACAGTCATCGGCATGAATTAAATATTTCGTACATATGAAACGGTTCGAAGTCTATCGAGTTTATCCCGTCTAGACAGCGATTGTACGGTCATTTCGAGTTCTTGCGTGTAATAAACTTGTCAGCATCGAAAACTGAGTATGAACGATAGAGTCGCGCGGTACTCAATCTTGCAGCATCTTTCATAAATTAGTCCCCAACAATGTCCGTTTTTGCCGTGCATAAGCAGCTCCTTGCTCATCTGCCGACAGAAGCGAACACGAAGCTCAGCGATAATTTAATAACCGATTCAACCTTTAGTTTCGAACAGCCATGGAAGAGATGGAGAACACTAAGTGCGGCGCGGAGAGACGGAATTGGGACTAGCGGGCGAAGTCCGAGCGAGTTTAAGGCCCCTGAAACAGGCCCCATAAATAAGTCGGGCCAGAATTACAATAATCCGATCCAATTAAAGCGGAAATTTATAGTCGCAAAAAGCGTAGACGCGACCCCCACCAGCCGACGATTTGCATTTCAAAATTTGCAAGCGTAATTTCAAATTTGCTTAATGGGGCCCGCGAGTAGCTACGTAATAGATTCCGCTTTCATATTCGGCAGACCTACGTACGCTGAAAAGATAGCGAATGGGCCCGCTTAAAAGGGGCCGCCACCCATTATGAATTTCATACAGTGCTCCGTTTTTTGCTCCCTTTCAGCCAAGCAAGCCCAGTAACTTCGGGTCCATTTACCATACTTTGCTCGGGGTAAACTCAGCCAGCAGCGCCGCTAGCCTACGCTACTCTCTATCAGAATCAATTTCCACGGATCGTAATATTCTATCGGGCCTTAGATCCAATTATCGATGTCTGCTGGTGTTACAGCATGATGTTCCCATGTAATTTCTGTAGTAATGCGGTATATTGCATATTCAATAACAGCTGTTTGCTAATACACACACTTCTTGCGCATGAATTTTTATTCTACTCACTATAGGCGATTTTATTTTAAGAGCTCTTTTTTTTATTATTTATTTAAAATTTAGAATTTTTACGATTAATAGTTTAATAGTTTGATAATATGGTTTTAATATGGTTTTATAATTTATGGGAGTATATATGTATTATAATTTTGAGTTATTTTTCACGAAGGCGCGAGCGCTAAGACCGTGCGCCGTTCTATTCGGCACCTGACGTGTGATTATTCTGCCATTATTGTCGAGGGCTCGAAACCAGATCTAACAATCATCATCGCGCAGGACGACCGATCGATGCCAAATTCATAGGGGCACTTTCTGGCTGCCGATTAGCATAAATTATTTGCGGTCAAGGTGACCGGACGCGAAGCCCCTCATTCCTTTAGTGCAGTTCTCCGTTCGCTAATGTCATACATTCGATCTTTTAAAGGCGCTAAAAGCGGTGCCGCAAGGTGTCGATTGCAGGAACCGAGGTCCGTGATGCTGCCAGCAGCCGGAAGCCCAACGATCACCATTCGAATGGGCATAATACACCATATATATTTTTCATTCTAATCATACTTAAATGATTATTTCGGGAACATTCTTATCCAGCTGATTTTAGGATTAGATGGTTCAATTTTACATTTCACAATCGGAAAATAACAAGCTCTTTGACTAATTGCAATATTCATTTATTCCCGTTGAGGTATTTAAAAGCAATGTCGAAGTTTTCATACATTAAAAAGCTTTCACGGTTATCTCCTCAGCCTCAATAATGCAATAATATCCATTCGTTTTTTATGGAAGACATATATTAAATATTTTCAGTATATGGCGTTCATTCAGCAAAGAAGGTATAAAAACAAACCATCATCGAAAAATGAAAGCAAACTTTGTCAGAGAACTGATAATTTCGCTAAATTAATGGCCGAGACCGAAATGGGTCAATCGGGACACAACTGGTTTCTGCAATTATTAAGACTACCTCATAATTTTTGGCGAGTACTCGGTAATCTGCGCATTAGTTGACAAAATCGCAACACTACAGCGAAACTCGTTGCTCGGATTATCGGGATTTAACTCTGAATTAAATTAATATGATACTTAGCACGGTTCCGCGTTCAATTTTATCCCAGCGCATTCGTAAATTGCACAGTAATCGCTTAACGAACCATCTTTCGAGATTGTTCCTCGTAAATTTTTACGATAGGGTTCGCGTCGACTTGTTTTCGTGTACGTAACCCACTTTATAAATCTGCCTCGCCTTTCGCACCCCATTCGACTTTACGACGCGCATAGCGCGCGCTTTCCATCTCGCTAATTATGTCAAATTGATGTTTCTTGCGTCTGACATATCGTGTCATTATACAATATTCGTGATTGTTATGTAACGGTGATTCTGTTCAAAAAGCAATATCCGAAAAATCTCAAGTAATTACGCACAGCAAACATTTACAAAGAGTGTCGATGTGACGAAACACGACGATCTCGCACGCAATTTATACTCTTATTTTCTTGTACAAGTAATATTTCACGTGCATATCGCATGCAAACGTTCACTTTGCAGCGTAAACGTGACGACGATGTCATTCATTAATTACGTTAACAACGCGTAGCGTTGCTCGGACGGGCATGAGGCGGCCATAATTTCTGACCGGATTGAGCCGTCAGCGAAAGTGCAATATTTTACCGAGATGGCGACCGATAGGTAGCTATCAACAGCGGAATACTAAACAGCTTACGGAAGATCCATTAGAATCCAAGGGATCCGAAACTAACCTGCGTATCTCCATCTTGACACCGGTCGACTTTTCGCGTTACTCGCGCCAACTTTCTTTCATTGGAGATTTTTGATATTCTTGCTAGGCTTACTTTCTCAAAGATATTAGATCTACGATCGAGAGATGGGTACGGGATGCTCACGAACGAACCATTCAATTTGTTAGAGTCACGAAGCGCCGTCTTTCTAATCTCTTTGCGAATCTGTCTCGAAGAACTTCTCTTTTCTTCTCAGATGTTGCCGCGATAACAAAAGAAATTTTAACAAACCGAATTTTAATTTGAATAATTTGAAACATTTGTTTGCATATCATATTTATTGTTTCACTTTTCTCCCAAAATTATTCTGTGCTCAACGTTGGTTAGTTGATTGGATCCAAATTCCGCTGGGAACCCTCATGTTGTTTTATTTCATGATGCTAACATGAACTTGTAAGCGGATCGGAATGCCGAATTCAAAAACGTGAAACATGGCCATAGCAAAACATGGTCCTTGCGCTTGTTACGCTACTGGAATAAAATGTTGAGCAACCCTCCCTTAAAATGGCCAGGCATTGTTCCTTGGATGCTGAGAACGAGCTTAAAATCTGATCTACAATGTGCTCTTTACTTTTTGCTTCTTGTGTTTTACCTCTTGCCTTTTTCTTTAATGTACCCGTTTTATCAACAATCATGTTTCTTCCAAAGTTTAACAATTTTTATCTCAGACAATGGAAACGAAAAAAACAAGATAAAAAACAAGGTAAAAAACAGGAAATAAAGAACGCACTGTTAAACTTAAATCTCGTTTAATGCGCGTATGTGATTTTCAATTTTGTATTTGCCATTTTAGAATATTACAATATGAGTCGATAACATTCTTCTTAATATATATCGTTTAAAAAGTGAAGAAAAAAGAATGAGCGTTATTTTGAAATGTTACAGATGTGAATTTTGCAGAGATTTGCGAACCTTTTCTTTGGTGTAAAATACAAGTTGTTCGACTTTCGGTGCAGCTGGCGAAGATCACAGGTCTATCTGGGATGATCTGTGGACTGTAGATCCGATGGCGGGATCGAGATCGAGGTAAGATACCGGTAGAAACCCCGTGGATTATGCTTGTACGATGTCGTGTTGTAACCGTGTTAAAAGTTCGCCATTGTGCAGCTTGTCGTCGGATGCATTTGGAAGAAAAATATTTTGCCCCTTTTTCTCACAATACTCTCTTCACGTCATCATGTCAACGTTAACGAATTTTATAGATAGTGTAATGAAAATTAGTTTTCACAAGAAAAAATCTTTCTATTAAAGATTTCTTAGAAATATCAGAATTTTTTATAAAATATATTTTCTTTTTAATTCGATTTTTATTCTACATTTTATTATATGTATACTGAGAAAAAAGATTCTGTTAATTTAACAAGCCATCAGTATCTTTAACAAATTTGTATATAAAGTGACGACAAATTATTGTTTTAATTTGTTATGATTAATGCTAGTTTGCTATTTCAACTAATTATTAATAACAGAAGCAATTTTTTTATACCTAATTTATTTTTTGATGAACTGTAACAAACTCATTTTTCTCAGTGTATAATCCATGTCTGTATCATTTATCGAAAAACGTATCTGGGATTAACTTGAACATGTCCACCCTTTACGCAGTTCCATTTCCGTCCTAAACTTTTATGGTTGGTACTAAAGGCATATATCTGCTTTACAGCTGGAGATTTAAATTTCCTGGTTCAAGGAAACTTTGCTGGAAATCGGCGATTTTATTTCTTCGCGTAAAATAACTCATCCAACAGTAGCATGCCAGAACGGAGCTTTTTACGACTGGTCCTACGTGCCGCGTCATGAAGGATTTCGAGTTTTAATTGCCTTTCCGCCTTAAGTTGCTTACTTAACCCGAGCTCTTTCGGAGGTTCTTCAAAGGATCGAACGATCGAATTTCCTGGATATTTTTGGAAGCAAATGGTAAACATAAAAGATCTTTTTAATGTCAAATTTTCCAAGAATTTACATATTCGAAATAAATTTATGATATATATATTTCTTGAAATAATCATGGTTTGTGACATTCATGACATAACACCTTTTTATTATGGCGATAGCCTTTCCCGATCTCTCCTTTCACTCGAGATTGGCGGAAAACTGACTTGATCTGCTGACAGAAAGGAGCTGAGAAGTGGTTTCAGTCTTGTGTCTCGATTAGCACGAAACAACTTCCCTGTCTGCACCTCTTCCGCGTTTGAAGTATCGTGTGCACGAATTCAATCCAAGTACAGACCGCGCGCCTGGATGAGGCGCGTTAGCAATTAGTCTTCGTACAATCTCGCTCGTTATCCCACGAGATATCTGATCGCAGATCTTGGCTTGCGCGCGTTGTACGTCTTTATCGTCAACAGGATCAAATTATCCGTGAAAGGGCAGACACACCCGAGTAACTCCAGAAATCGGTACATGGTTACCCGCGCTCTCGATGAAATCCAATATGTTTCGAAGATCATCATAGCGATTATATGTTCCAATAGGATATTCTCAACGAGAGTACAATCTTTTAACTCTATTATCTTTTAACTCTATTTTCTATAAAGTAATTGCGAAGCTGTCAATGAATTTTTAATAATTATATTATACATACACTGAAACATTTGATTCTTTATTATTTTTTTCATTTTCATAGAAATTTACTTGATCTTTTTAGTGAATAACAAACATTGGTACTTTTACGCTGTGTTTAGAAACTTCATTCGGATACATCCATGTAGTATTTCCTTTTATTTTTATTGTTCACCGAATATTAAATAAAGATAAAAATAATCAGGGTACCATAGACTTGGAAAATTGGGAAAGGTTAGGGAAATTAAAATTGGTCATCGAAAATAGGGAAAACTCAGGGGAAAATATAAAAAAATGTAAAAAAGTCTGGAATTTTGAAATTTATTCACGTTTATTCCGTTCCTTTAAACTAATCTTATTTCAAATTGTTATAATTTTTTAAATATTATATCTGACGTTTATAGTCAAATACGTTCAAAATTTGCGCACTTTAAATGATTTTAATAAATGATTTTAATAAAT
>Ga0157364_1009266_pt1 | contig 10199 bp, 7 predicted proteins | sample AttsexASBM2_FD_111476 | JGI IMG/M metagenome (GOLD analysis project Ga0157364, IMG submission 111476) | Fungus gardens microbial communities from leaf cutter ant in Ribeirão Preto, State of São Paulo, Brazil - Atta sexdens ASBM2 | ecosystem: Host-associated > Fungi > Mycelium > Unclassified ... | reverse complement strand
TATATTCGCGCTCTTCCCTTGAGAAATTACAATTATGTTTTTGCAAACAAAAATATAAACAGAAATATTCGCATGTATAACTTATAGTTTTTTTTATCAAAGTGAAAAATGACTTTTAAGAATCGATTTTAGTTACAAAAAATGTGTAAATAATAATAAACATATATATAAAAAATAAATACATATATATATATATATATATATATATACCTGCAGTATTTTTCAAATAAATTAAGAAACTAATGACTCTAATAAAATAAATTTATAATTAATAATACCTACAAGAACTGACCTATATCTATAAGACACCAGATATTAATGTTTATTTCAATATAATAGTCGATAATAATATTATATATTTTTGGAGTATTTTTTGGAGAACTGACAAATTTTTAGATTAATCAAGATGCAAGTTTTGGAGGGATAGGTAATATGTCACTCAAAATTTTGGACATTATAGAGTTCCACATGCAATGAAAAATAAAAATGCACGAGTTAAAAATTTCTTTCTTGCAATGTTTTTTTGATAGACGATTGTATTATAAATGGAATTTTACGCAAATTGAAATTCAGTATTGTGAATGTATCAAAATTGAATAAATAAATATTAAATTCATTATTATAAACGATTTATATTTGAATTCCGTGTCATAATACGTGCAATATTATTCGAACTACACAAATCATTATGATTTTTTAATGCCTTCGGCCGTGTTGGGCCATATTCCCAAAGATCACTTTAAATTTCGCAGTGATTGCCATTGTATTGTGTTTCGAGGTTCTTCCGTTTCGATCACTAAAATACGATGCGTTTGTCCACAGAATGTCGCAATACTTTTTGGCCAACGGCGATCATTCTCCCATCTGTTGGATGTGACGTATCAGGCTTTGAGTCTTTCCTCTATCCTTCCCGTCGAATTTGTTACAAAAACAAAGTGATATACCGCTGCGAAAAAACAGGATGGCTAAGCGTTATCACCGTGTGTGTATACGTGTGTGCGGTTTGAGGTCCACATTCGTCACTTTATCGGAATATGGAATTTTCTATGGGACGATGGCTCGTAAACTGTATGTGGGTCACTGAATACAGTGCCCGACGTGCTCGGTTAGATGCATCTGGTCAACAATAGATACAAGCGGTCCGCGAAAGATGAACAGATAATCCCGTATAAACCAACGGAATGCAAATTGAAAACTGCCAAAGAGAAAATGCAATTACGATTGGAAGTTTTTCTTTCAATCAGTGCGCTTGCCTCGTCGAGGCAAAAAAATCGATAGCGATTTTGCAATTTCGGCCGATTATCTGTTCCCGGTTCGGTCGCCGTGACTTCGAATGACTGCAAGTAATTAATCTCTATTCTTTCCGAGATACTAATTTAAAATCATTACAACACGTGTGGCATAACTAATAACAATTGAAATAAATTCTCCCTGTGGTAACCTCGAACAACGCGGAAGCGCGAAATGTGAAGATAATCATGAGAACGTTCTACGGAAATTCAATGTCACGAACGTTTTGCGGTTGAGATACACCTTCTAGTAAACTCAAGTTAAAAATAACATTGTCATAATTTCGACATATGTTACATAAGTACGAGTATGAAAGAGTATGAAATTCTAACATCGATGTTACATCACTTATAGTTGGTGTTTAGTGAGCACATTATTTTGTGATAAGATTTTGTCATAAGAATATATCGGTTTTGCATTTCGTACTGTACGAACGATAAATCAAAGATCGAGCATAAAACATAAATAAAGGTCATTGTCCTCTATCTCATCTATTAATATATCTTGATCTTTTAATGGGACATTAATATCTTTATTAGAGACAAGGACATTGAATTATATACCTGATAACATCTTATCACAATATCTCATTTTCTTATCACATTCATTGAGTCTGTGGTTCTTATTTTGAACAAATGCATCTTAATTAGACACACATCAGCGCAACGATAACTTGGTACAGGTGAATCTAACGTAGCGTTTCTGAACACCGATAATGTATCATTGGACCGCATTGGACTGATCTAAGTCTCGCTGCGGCGCATTTTGTCGAGAATTTTTGTTTGAGAGATAAGTTTGCTAGCGGAGCGGAGGTACAAGTGGCACCGAGAATACGTTGTCAAAGTGAAGGATGGAAGAGTGAGCCGCGACCGCGCGTGGACTCTGGTCAATATCTTCGCTGTGGTTCTGCGGCCGTTTTGTTTTATCGTGACATGACGTTAGAGGAGCGCCAGTGACGTCACTGGATCCACTCAGCCGATGGACGGGAGTCACTGAAGCGATAAATGTATTTATTAAGTGTGCTAAGAGGGGGCCTTTGGCGATGCCCGAGGCATTCTTGCGCTTAATGTTTGTGCCTCATTATTATCCGCGAGCCGCTTTGGTCCATTTTCTCGTCACTTGGCAGCCATCTTCTGCCCTTTTGTCTGTCTCTGATATCGAAATCACGTCTTTTATCTCGCATAGTTTTAACAAAGTAATCTTAAGATACATCTTAATTCCAATCTTATTATTAACTATATCTTATTTCGTTCGGCATAGAAAATTGACTTTATTCAATTGTTATTCAAATGACACAATGAAAAGTTATATTGCCATCTTTCGGTTTTGTTATCTTTATGCTGATTCTAAAGATGAATAATTACTACAAGTAATAATGAAAGTATACCTGGATCTAGTTTGAAGAGATTATTTACTAATCAAATACTTAAGAAAAAACATCAGAAATTTAACAAAGTGGTGTTTATATAACTATCACTGTGTTGATATTGATAAACTTTATTATAAATACCAACATGCTATGGATTTAATACAATGCGGTATTTGTATAGTTTTCACCTGTCATTAATTTAACTATGGATACAGATTTAAAACTGGTGTTATAATAAATTCATATCATATTGCAGTTTACATTAACATCAATAATGAAAATTATATTCAACACTCACAATGTTAAATTCGTATTTTTTAGAGTGAACAGTTCGTGTGTAAAATGCTTTAAAAAACCATAATCTGATAAGCTCCCGAGTGAGATACAATTTTAACAAAACCAGATAAACTCGATAATATAGGTATACGGAAGCGTCGCCACTGAATTACCTTCAAACTCGCCGCATCGCGATAACATCAAAATTCGACGCGCTATCTACATCCGGGTGGACGAGTAATCGTGTTATCTTATTTGAAGCATCGAATACACCGTGGCCTTAAAGACGCTTCCTTTTCCGTCCGCAAACGGACTCGCGCGTGTAATCGTGATGATGTGCTTCGAACAGATAATTTTAGCTCATGCAAAGTACTTCGTGATGACTCGCTCATTACAAATGTACATCATAAAATCGCGATATCGAATTTTCTTTTTCGATGGTCTCTTGAATGCAAAGAGAGAGAGAAGAAGCGGTCCAACATACTTCAATTAGCTTTTTTTTCTTTACGTCGCGCATTTTTTTATATATTACACCAGGCACTCGAAGACACTTTGCATTGCGCTTACCTTTGAGGTGTTAGTTTATGCTAGAGTGCATTTCATGTAGGCGTAAAATCACATGGAGCATGAAACGGATATGATTTTCCGTAAGAAGAACAAGCAATTTGTTGCTTCTTCGTGATCCAGATTATTAAACTAGTTTGTGACATGTAGTTTCGAGTATTTAGTTATTTACCTCGTTCTCGATAGAGAAAAAGTTGAAAAATTTGACAAAAGGATTTCCAAGGCGGAGCTTTTGTACATCCTGGAAGAACATTAAAGTTTCCGTCTTTCTTCTCATAAATTCATGAATATCAGAAATAAGTCTCCTTTATTTCATAAATTTCTTGTATATTTTTATAATGCGAAGATGGCTAACAAACTCTGTTCGCGAAATAGAATATTTTAAATTTCGTGTACCATATTTCTGAATGTATTAATTCTTAGAGGAAAAGAACGATTTTGTTGAAGTCTAAAAATTTAATTAAACATAAATTTGAAAATAATTTTGTTAGACTATCAAAATTATTATGTAGGACGCTCAAGCATAATAAGCAAAAAGTTTTGACATTCAATCAGCCTCGTGGCTTTATATATTAATTTTTAGTCCAACAAAGTTATTTTTAGATCCATATTAAATTTTTATATATTTTAGTAAAACTGTTTTTTTCATATAGGTGTGTGAATTTTTTTATCTTTCTGTCTCTTTACAGTACAATTTATTAAACATATTTCAGTTAATGCAATTCGATGCTGTTTTATCCTGATGTACTTATTCCTCTGACGTCAGCTCCATTTGCATCTGTTTACAGTATTATGAGCTAATTAAATATTCGGATACTTTGGCAAGCGCCAACGCTGTGAACGAGAAATCACATTGTGATGCAGTTATCATTTGACAATCTATTTGGTTCCCATTGTCTCTTGGGAGATACGACAAACGCGATTTTGTTGTGCGCCGACTACCACGGATACGCTCCCAACGGACTTCTGAAAAAGCGTCTGCTCGTCGTTGCTGTTGAAACGAGAATGAAAAGACATGAGCTCCTGATTTTTCCGTCATTCTTTTAGATTCCGTCCTCTCGCTCTTTCATTTTTCTCACTTTCTTTCCCTCTACCTTGTCACTTTCTGTTTATACCGGTTTCGTATTTGTCCATCTGGTGGCATGGCAATTTTTCTCGGTGAAGTTTTTATTGCGTCACGAACAGACGGTAATATATTACATTGGTATTTGTAATAAATTTTTTTTAATTTATTATTTTTTAAAATAAAGTATTTTTTTTTAATTTAAATGTCAGACGATTAAAGAAATGACATTAAACAAATATTTGTTATTAATAAAAAACGTTATAAGTAATAAAGTAAACGGAAGTTTTGAAAAAGATCATTTTTTTTAAAAGAAAAACTGAGAATATATTAGAGTGGCATTGAAGAATTAATGATATCGCGTATAATGATGTCTTATGTAATTCAGCATCTGATCAGACGATCATCGTAAAATTATGCGATGAATTGTATGCTGATAATTATCGAAAGGATAATTTATGTTTGGTAATCAATATTTTACCGAAACAAAATAAAATATGATAACGAGACATTCATCCTGTGGGCTGGGAGAAAGATTGAGAGAATCTAGATCTCTAGTCGAGAATTGCGTGTCTTTGCTTAGTTATATCAGGAATGTACTCGTTGTCCGGATAAATGAGCTTCCATTTATCGGGCCAAGGACATCACCGGATATCTCCAATAGCTACGAATGTCCGGTGGACCATGAGCGTATGTGTAGTCGCTTGTACATGCAGCGACATTTCGCTAATCATTACAACCGAGTTCATTGATTTAGCCTGTGTCAGTCGTGTGTAACGTGCCATAATACTGTCCTCTGCAATAACATGCACGCTGTTGCTTTTTTTAAAGAAGAATAATGCTGCATAAGGAAGAACTTCGTTTAATTCGCTTTTAAAATTATACTTTATTGCACCGAAACACCTACATTATTTTGATAATTTTTATAAATAAATAATTATTTGTTTTTTAGCGTTATGAGACTTCAACATTATTGGAATTTTCAGAATCTAAATACGATATGTCTTATTATATATCGATATATTATCGATATATTTTCATGATTATTACATTTACGACAGCAGAGTTGGGATGCTGTAACCCGAGGAACTTTTGTTGGATCTGAATATAATTGTGCCGACGTGACACGGACGCAAAGCGGCGACCTAATTTTTTTCCCTACCCTATCCACGTCCCAACGAATCTAGACACACTCGAAACCACTAAAAGGTTCACAAAATTACCTCCGTTTTACGGCATGATTTATATTCGTTTCGCATTCCTTCGTTTCTTCTTTGAATTTGAAATCTTAGAAGAGATTTGCAAGGTTGACTGGCACATCAATCAACGGATATCTAAACGTAGATTTCAAATGAACATCTGTCAACAGAAATTCATCTAAGCGATAGAATCCAACGCAATATCTCTCAAAGGAAAGAAGCTTTTTCTTCTTATTTATGGCTTTATGGCGAACAGCCACTTCTTCCTTTCATTATTATCTCTTTATAATAAATCAAGAGAGATAATTTCAATTTAAAAATACAAGTTTAGAATTCGGACATGTTTATCTGATGGCAAAAGAACATTTGATTTTGCACGACATAATTTTGTCCGAAATAAATTAGATCTCAAAAGTTACATAATTGAACTGTTTCAGATTGAGCAAATTACTTATGACAACATATTGGTTATCTTTTTTTGTCAAAATAATTTATGACGTATTAGAATTGAATAGTCTTTATTTTACTTTAGATCGATTATCGATTTTTGATATTATCGTCAGAAAATTTTTGTAACGATGTGTCTATCAAATGTCATAATTATCGCCATCGAAGTTTTCATGTCTAAGAAACGTTTAGAACTTGGACGTTTCTACACGGAAAGGACAGTTTTGCTGAAATATCTAAAAATTTAATGAGATACAGATATGAAAATAATTTTTTTGAAATAATTACATAGGACCCTCAACTAGTTGCTAGAATATCAAAACTTTTTGCAGCATTGATATTTTTAAGTAATTATTTTGATTGCCCAACGAAATTATTTTCAAATCTGTATTATATAAATTTGTAGATATTTTGACAAAATTGTTCTTTCTTTATAGTTGGTATCATCGGCAAGAAACATTTAATTTAATAATTTTGCTTGAATAAATTAGGTTTCAAAAAGTTGATTGAACTATTTCAGATTGAGTGAAATATTTACATCAGTAAAATAACTCTTTTAACTCTTGTCATGAGTCCAACAAAAGTTCCTCAGGTTACAGTATCTCGATTCTGCTGTCATAAATGTAATAATCATGAAAATAATGATATATCAAATTTTTTAACGTTTATCGTTAGTTTATTAACATTTCTTTAAATAAGAATCAATACAATACTTACTTTTAGTTTTATTATTAATTTTAATTAAAAACAGGTTTGAGAATCTAAACATCAAAAAGATATAATAAAAATATTTCCGAGATTAATGATCTTCATGTCAGTTAAGGTTTAATGATCATCTTTTGTCAAATGATGTATTAAATAAATAACTTTATTTCGTCTTGGATTAATTATTAATATTAATATCAGAATTTTTCTAACGATGTGCCTGTTAAATGTCATTATCGCGATCGTCTAACAAAACTATTTTCATGAGAAACTTGTACGTCTTTGCCACCATCGTGGTGATTCCGTTTCTATTTATTACAACGGTGACTGACGGTAATGAACGGACATAAATGCAACGGCGAGCAAGTGGAAGTGCAGTCAGCGGAGAACCGGCGGAAGCACGTAGGTTGGCTCCACCGGATTGTTTCGCCCTTCGTCTTCGTGATCTTGCCCTCCCGCCTTGTCCCGCCTACGTTGCTGCTGCACGAGCTTCATTCTTGGACTTCGCCGCGATTTTACCGATCGACCCGTGCCGTTCCGCGCGGGCGTGAACGGCGTCGTCGAGAAAGACGAGCAAGCCGTGACCTGCAATCTCGTATCCTCACGCTGTATTCTCACGCTTCGGCGTTCTTCCTTTTCGATTCACGTCCTCGTTCTCAATACATAGTTTCGTGGTGCCCACCCCGAGAGTAGGCCTCATTCACTCTTCTTTGACCCGTTCGCGCGCCCGCGCGAATTTTATCGTCGATAAAATGTATACTCTGCGTGTCCGTGATTGCCCATCATTTATTTATCTACCCTTACAAGCGGCACGTGTGTACGGATTTTACTGGGCGCCGTCACGTCACGTTACGTGCGCCGTTCTTGGCATTGTACGCCATTGATCTAATTGACGTACGACAGGTATCGCCTCAGCGTTTCTCCGCCGATGAGTCCTGCAATGATCAAGCTCGCTATGCGAATCATTCGAATTTAATAATTACTAGAGATTCTATATAAGTAACAGAATTTAGCCATAATCGATTTTGTTAAAATTCTATGAGATATATATATATATATTTGATGTCGCAGAGGTTAGAATTGACGATAAATGTTTTAAAGATAAATTCTTTGTAACATTTTAAGACAAAATCCAATTTGAAAATGTTGCTATAATAGTTTTCAAATGGGAATAATTTAAAAATTATGAATAACGGGGCTAGAATTTTCCGCGCTTAGGAATGGTGCGAAGATGCTAAATTTGATTATTATTAAAGGCATACAATTCGAGGAAACCTTCACTGCGCGCGAAATTTTAGTCATTAAAAAACTATATACATACATATATATATGTAAATATATATAAATACATACACACACAAAGAGTTCCGAAATTTGAGGATAATATTATTGCAGTATTATTATTCCAGATTTGGAACAATATGATTAAATTGTGTAATTTGTTCAGCACAATTAGGATTTTCTAAATTTCTTGGAGTGAAATCTCACTTCAAAAGAATGAAAATATTGTCACTATTAAAAAAGAGTAAGAACATTTATACTCTTGAATAAAAGTAGCAGATTTTCATTCTTTTTTTGGAATAAGATTCATTCCAAAGGAAAAAATCTTATTCCAAAAGAGTGAAATCTCATTCTAAAAAAAAAAAGTAAAAATCTGCCACTCTTATTCAAGAATGCAAATGTTTTTACATTTTTTTAATAGTGGCAGTATTTGAATACTTTTGGAGTAAGAGATATTCCAAGAAATTTAGAGATACTGTTTTCCTATAATCTCACTCTAATAACTCTTATATTGTCTCACTCTGTAATCTTAATTAAAATTATAAAGTGAGACAGTATAATAAGTTTGAATGAGATAATATATACAAGATTATAGTACCCATACAATACATTTAATCCAAAGGATGTCCCGAGCACGTTCTTAGAAACTATAATGTTCTGAGAACGTCCTGAAACTTCAATTTTTTATTCAATTTTATTTATAGCGTGGTACTTTTATTATTATTTTAATATTATTATTTTTTAACCATGCTCTTGATATATCCTTTTTTTTTTAAAATTCTTTACTCAACTGCAGGACCTGTGACCTTCAAACGTATAATATCTGCATTGTAATTAGTCATGATAAAATCGTATTTATAAATTGTAGCGATCGAAAATTCACAAGTTTATTTTTAACTATGCGAAAATCACACTGATTAAACATCAGATGTTTTAATGGATTTGCAAAGCACCGTAGCGAAAAATTGATGATATCACCCACGTTGGCACTAGAATTTACGTTGTCATAAACGTCATCACTCATCACCTATATGAATAAAAATATTCCATTATCCTGCATGTCAAATTTTTAACACAACGTTTACATTCGTTGTAAAAGATGCACGAGCGCAGCTTGTTTATCGACGCTTTATCAGCGCCGACCTTTCGCGGGACGCGCGAGGCCGTAGTTATCTGTTATCTCCCAGTATCGACTATCTAATGTTCCCTATAAATATCCGGTGTAACACCAAAAAACCTCTTTTCAATCTTACTCGGTGTTTCGCGCTTCGAATTTACCCTCGATCGAGCACGTCAATAAGATCGATATTATCGTGGTTCGCTTCTGCGATCATAATCGTGCCGAGCGCCTCTGCCGAGAGTATGATAAATAAATTGGTTATTTATAAGCGGCACCTGTGATCCTCGATGAGGACCTATCTACTGCCCCGCGCACTCTTTGCCTACGATCATGTGGTTATATCGACTCTCATTTATTATTTCATATTTTCCTATGATTTCATTATTTGTTTTTTAAATTAAATCACTGAAAAGTTCTAAATGTATAAAATAATAGAATGTAATGCCTTTAAGGACCATACACTGGATATTTGTATTATTAATTGAAAATTTATTACATAAACAAATATGTAAATGTTTCGACCTTAAATATGAGTCATTTTTAATACGAACTAAATCATATACATCTTGGGGATTGGAATACAAGGATTGTAATAAAATTGCAATATCTTTGTTTTTTTTCTTTTTTTTATGTTCTTAGAAGGCTTATCCTAAAATATTAAAAATGTCATTTTTTTCTCTCTCCCTCTCCCTCCCCCGTTTCTTATTTATATTTTTCTCTTCCTCTTTTTCTCTTTGTTATATTATTTTTGTTATTTCATATATTTCTTTCTTTGCTTGCATTCTTCGTTTCTTTTTCTATATTCTTAAAGAGCTAGTTCTAGAATATTAAAAATAAACGCCATTATCTCTCTCTCTCTCTCTCTCTCTCTCTCTCTCTCTCTCT
>Ga0157364_1009264_pt1 | contig 10200 bp, 17 predicted proteins | sample AttsexASBM2_FD_111476 | JGI IMG/M metagenome (GOLD analysis project Ga0157364, IMG submission 111476) | Fungus gardens microbial communities from leaf cutter ant in Ribeirão Preto, State of São Paulo, Brazil - Atta sexdens ASBM2 | ecosystem: Host-associated > Fungi > Mycelium > Unclassified ... | reverse complement strand
TGGGGTCAAGATATAAATAGCATGGGAGATTAGATAATCATATCACGTGACAAGGTCATGTGATCGTAGAATGTTCTAGAAGGACATGTGACCGTGTAGTAATAGGGGTACAGCCACTTGTAAAGTAGTATAAGTAGGTAGTTGAATCCAATGGAGAACTCCATCGAGTTCTTCCTAAACACTCACCTAGAGTGATCCCTAAGTCGTCAAGGCTCTGTGATAACAGAGTGATGGTTACTTTTAGAAGACCATTTAGAGTAGAGATCCTCTCTGTTGAGGTGATAGTATAACCATATTATTAGGGCAGTAGTCAGTAGGGCAGTAGGCATCTGGCTAGGTGAAGATCTTGCACCCCAGCAGACATAGAAGTAAATAGCGAGATTCAACATTATATCCGTACTCTCAAGATATTGTCATGATATCTCAACAACAATACCATAATATCATGAGCAACCTGCTCAATGAAAAGCATGCCCTTACCTCATTAAGGGCAAAGTTAGAAGGAAAACAAGCAAGAGTATGTTGGAAGTATAGGGGGTTTAGACACCAAGCCCAACACTGCAGAAGAAGAGAAGAGAAAAAGGGAAAGCTGATTTCCCAAAATAAATTTGAAATTTTAGCAAATAGAGTGGTGAGATATGGAGTGGAGTTAAGGAGGCAAGAGGCAAAACAAGAGAAGTGGAAGGTAGAATATTATAAGTGTGGAGAAGAAGGACACAAGTGCAAGAAGTGTCTATTATGGAGGAGGAAAGAGCCAGTGGAAAGGAAGCTGGTGCACCCAGTAAAGGAAAAAGCACAGAAGACAGAGAGGAAAACAAGGAAGACAGAGGAAGACAAAGCAGCATGCGTAGCTAAGCCATGAGAAGCGCAGTAAGGAGAGTGGAGGAGAAGTCTGGCACATGTCTTACAACAGAAAGTGCAGGAGCATTGTGGGGAAGGCATTCCTGATGAGGCGTGCCTACTAGAGTTAAGGTAGTATATGGAGAAGGTGATAGTAATGTACGTGGAGTGTAAAAGATGTGGAGAGAAAGGATGCCATATAGAGGATAATAGAGGACAAGGAATGATTAGAGATAGGCAAAGATGGTATGGATGCTAGAAGAGAAATGAGGAGGAAGCAGCACAGCTCAGAGAGGCAAAAGCATAGCAAAGGCAAAAGGGAAAGAAAGAGACGTCAGGAGAACATTCAAAATTCTAAGAGAAGTATAGCTAGATATTGGAATAGAAAAAGTAGATATGCATGAAGGCATAACAGTAAAGAAACTCTTGGATAGTGGTGCCACAGGGATGTTCATGGACAGAGAAATGGCCAGAAGGCACAGTTTCAAAATAACAAAACTAGAGAGGCCTCTGAAAGTAAAAAATGTGGATAGGACAGAAAATAGCAGAGAAAATATCATACATCAGGTAGAAGTTAATGTTTTCTACAAAAATCATGTGGAAAAAATGAGAATGGATGTGTGCAATCTGGGAAAAACAGAGGTGATATTGGGAATACCTTGGCTACAAGTGCATAACCTGGAAATAAATTGGGAAACAGGAGAAGTGAAGATGACAAGATGCCCACCTCTGTGTGGAAGGAACCTGGTGGTGAAAGAAGATATAGAGCAAAGAAAGAAAATCAGAAAGAGGATAAGAAATGTGGAGAAAGCACAGAGAGATGAATGGGAATAGACGATAGAAGAAAAATTCAACAAAGAGATCAAATTAGATAGAAAGAAAGTGAGAGAGATGGTGCCACAAAAGTTTCACAAGTGGCTAAATATATTTGGGAAGGTAAAGTTGGAAAAGATGCCAACAAGAAAGCCATGGGACCATGCAATTAATCTAAAAGAGGATCTTGTCCCAAAGAAAGAAAGGACATATTTAATATCAAGACAGGAAAAGAAAGAAGTGAGAGAATTTGTGGAAGAGCAGCTGAGAAAAGAGTACATTAGACCCTCAAAATTGCCACAAACCTTACCAGTGTTCTTTGTGGAAAAGAAGGATGAAATGAAAAGGATGGTACAAGATTATTGGTACCTTAACAAGGGGACAGTCAAGGATAATTACCCCTTATCTTTAATTTTGGATCTTATTGACACAATGGGAACAAAAAGAGTGTTTACAAAAATGGACTTGCAATGGGGGTACAACAATGTACAAGTTAAAGAGGAAGATGAATGGAAGGCAGTATTTATAATGCATCTAGGGGTTTATGAACCTACTGTTATGTTCTTTGGTCTCACAAACTCGCCAGCAACCTTTTAGGCAATAATGAATGATATTCTAAGAGACCTTATTAATACAGGAGAAATAGCAGCGTTCATGGACAATATCTTAGTAGGAACAGAGGAGGAGGAGAAGCATGACAAAATAGTGGAGGAAGTGTTAAGGAGGATAGAGGAAAATGACTTTTATGTAAAGCCTAAAAAATGTCTATGGAAAGTAAGAGAAATCAATTTCCTAGGGCTAGTAATGGGGTTAGGAGGAATAAAGATGCAGGAAAAAAAGGTGGCTGGAGTCCTGGAGTGGCCAAGACCAAAAACAGTCAAAGAAGTGCAGAAGTTCCTAGGTTTAGCAAACTACTACAGGTAGTCCATCAAAGATTTTGCTAAAATAGCTAAACTAATGCACAAATTGGTTAGAAAGGATGAGAAATGGAGTTGGGGAGATGAACAGGAGAAGGTATTTGAGCAGTTAAAGCAGGTTTTCACGATACAACCAGTGTCAGTGGCACCAGATTTAGATAAGGAAATGAGAGTAGAGGCAGATGTGTCAGAATATGCAACAGGAGGAGTTTTGTCTATGAAGTGTGAAGATGAGAAGTGGAGGCCAGTGGCCTTTATCTCAAAATCATTGAATGAGGCAGAGAGAAATTATGAAATCCACAATAGAGAGATGCTGGCAATAATCAGATGTTTAGATAAATAGAGACACTTGCTGGAAGGAGCACAAAACAAATTTGAGATCTGGAGTGATCACAAAAATTTGGAGTATTTTATGAGTAGTCAAAAGTTAAATCAGAGACAAGTGCAATGGGCCCTATACCTGTCCAGATTTGATTTTATGCTCAAACATGTTCTGGGAAGCAGCATGGGAAAAACCAATAGCCTAAGCAAATGACCAGACTGGCAAAAGGGAATAGAAAGAGACAATGAAAACAGAATGTTGTTAAAGAAAGGATGGTTAGAAGTAAGAGCAACACAAGCAGCAAAAGTCATAATAGATGGAGTGGATCTATTAGAAAAAATAAGAGGCTCAGAAGCAAAATCCCTCAACATCTTTACTCCTGCTTGCTTCATTTCCTCCACCACCTTTACTACCTCATCATCTGAAGAGTGGAGAGAGGAAAACGGACTTATGCTAAGGGATGGAAAAGTATATGTCTCTAAAGATGAGAGATTAAGAGCAGAAGTTATCCTGTTACATCATGACATACTAGTAGGAGGGCATAGAGGACAGTGGAAGACAATGAAGTTGGTCACTAGGAAATTCTGGTGGCCAAGAGTGACAAAAGAAGTCAAGAAGTATGTAGAAGAATACAATGTGTACCAGAGAAATAAGAATCAAACAGAGGTACCCACAGGGAAACTCATGCCAAATGCAGTACCAGAAAAACCCTGGACCTATATTTCAGTGGACTTCATTACCAAGCTATTGCTAGCACAGAGATACGACAGTATATTGGTAGTATGCGATAGTATAACAAAAATGGCACACTTTGTACCAACTACAGAAAAGACTTCAGTAGAAGGAGTAGTAAGATTGTTCTGAGATAATATCTGGAAGCTGCATGGCTTGCCAGAAAGTATTATAATGGATAGGGGGGCACAATTTGCAACAGGGATGATGAAAGAATTGAATCAAATGTTAGGAATAGATACAAAGTTGTCAACAGCATACCACCCACAAACAGACAGTCAAACAGAAAGAATGAATCAGGACCTAGAACAGTATCTGAGGATGTTTATTGATCATTGGCAAGAACAGTGGCCAGATTGGTTAGCAATAGCAGAATTTGCATATAATAACAAGGTGCAGACTAGTACAAAAGTATTGCTATTCAGAGCAAATAATAGACGAAATCCACACATAGGATTTGAAATGAGGAAGAAGGGAAAATTTGAGAGGCAGAAGAATTCACAACAAAGATGAAGGAAGTACATGAGGAAGCAGAAGCAGTACTAAAGAAAAGTCAAGAGGAGATGAGGAAATATGCTGACAGAAAAAGAAGCAATGTAGAAGAATATAGAGTAGGGGACTGGGTGCTTTTGAGCACAAAAGATCTCAAATATCAGATGAAAGAAAGACAATCAGAAAAACTGATGGAACGATTTGTGGGACCTTACCAAGTAAAAAGAATTATCTTAACAAACACCATAGAGCTAGACCTACCAAGCACGGTTAAAATACATCCAGTGGTAAATATTAGCAGAGTATGTAGATATAAAGATCAAGTTAAAGGCCAGAAAAAGGAACGACTGGCACTAATTATAATAGAAGAAAAAGAAGAATATGAAGTGGAGAAAATACTAAACAAGAAAAAGTTAAGAGGGAAGGATCAATATTTGGTACAGTGGAAAGGATATATGGCAGAAGAGGACACCTGGGAACCAAGAGAGAACCTAGGAAATATGGAGGATTTAGTCAAAGAATTCAAGGAAGAGTACGGTGAAATTGAAAGAGTAAGAAAAAGAAGAAACGATAAAGAAGACAGGAAAAGAGAATTTCCAAGTAGAGATCTGGCAAAAATGCTATATGGGTGGGATGACAGGAGATTTGATGAAGAATATTGGGGACAATTAGAAAGAAATTGAAAGAAATGGAAGGGAAAAGAAAAGAAAAGATTAGAAAAGATCAATGAAGAAGAGAAAGAAAAAGAAACCAAGGAAGGAAGAATAGAGGAATGGAATGAAGAAGACAAGATGGGTAAGATGGGAGACATATATGATGAGTTGTAAGAAATTTTTGGGATGAAAATTCTTAAGAGAGGGATACTGTTATGAGTCGCCTCAACTATGACCAAAGAATATAACACAGACTGGAATTGAACCCTGGACTGATAGGGACTTGTAGAATAAATAAAGACAAACAGTGCAGAAATGTATAAGTAGTGTAGCAGAATGAAGCAAGGACTCTATCAAGTTCTCTTCTAACCCTGAAGAGCTCCCTTGATCCTAACCCAGGATTAAGATCTTAAGTCAGTTGCTAACAAGGAAATGAAGAAGTACATAGACAAAAAGAGAGGAGAAGTTGATGATTATAAAGTAGGAGACTTAGTAATGTTGAGTACTAAGGATCTAAAGTACCAAATGGTTGGGAGAAGGACAGAGAAGTTGATGGAAAGATTCATTGGACCTTACAAGGTGAAGAAGATTGTATCATTGAACATGGTTGAATTAGAACTACCTAGTACAATAAGGATACACCCAGTAGTTAATGTTAGTAGAATACATAGATATATAGGGCAAGTAGAGGGACAAAGAAAGGAGCAACCGGCTTGAAAAGAAATATAGAGAACATACAAAGACAGGAGAGAAAAGAGAATAAAGGGATATTTGCTCAAGAAGAATTACCAGAGAGGTTTACAGCAAGGAAACTGTTTGGATGGTCAGATAAGAAATATAATAAGGAATACTGGACAAGATTAGAAAGGAATTGGAGATGCTAGAAGAGAGAACAAGCAAGAGGCCAAGGAATAATGGAGACAATTAAGAAGGAAGAAGAAGAAAATGAGCAAGAAGAATCAAGAATCAGGAAATGGACAGAAGAGGACAATGAAATGGATAACATTTGTGACCTGTAATGAGTTGTGAAGAATCCTTGAGATGAGGAACCTTGAGAGAGAGATAGTGTCATGACTTGGCAAAATGGCAAGTCAATGTTTATTTTTCTTTTATTTTTCTTTTCTTTTCTTTTCTGAAGATCAGATATGCAGGAGAGCTGGATGAATTGGAGCATGTGTGTAGTGACTTAGCCTAGACAACTTAATTACCCTTCAAGTCTAAGTTGACAAGGAGAATTTGATGGAGTTCCTGTTATTTTCTGTACACTTGTAAGACTTTAGCCAAGATGACTTAAGTCCACTTCAAGTCTGAGTTGACAAGAAGAACCCAATGGAGTTCTCATTTATTCCTGTACACTACTTATACAACTACTATATGGTCTGTGCACTATTTTCCCATGCTCCTCATGTGACATGGTCATGTGACATCCCATCATGTAACTGTGACTATGTGACACCTTGTGATGTGATACTTTCCTGCACTTCTCATGTGTAGTAAGTCCAAAAGAAAAGAAAAGAAAAAGAAATATAAATAATAACTTAGCTATTTTGCCAAGTCATGACATCACCCCTCTCTTAAGTTTTCTTGTCCCGAGGATTTTTACAACTCATAATAAGGGTCAACCATGTTGCCCATTTCCCTCTCATCTTCTTTGACTTTCTAATTTTTGGTTTCTTCTGCTTAATTTCTTCTTTCTCTTTGATTGTCTCCAAAATTCTTCTTCTTCTTCCATCTTTCCATTGCTTCCAATTCCATTCTGACCTTTCCCAGTATTCTTCATCATATCTCTTATCTGACCACCCAAATAATTTCTTTGCTATAAATCTTCCTGGCAATTCTCCTCTCCTAAATGTTTCTTCTTCTCTTTCTTGTCAATTTACTTCCTCTATGTCCCATTGATATTCCTTCTCATATTCTTCTATTGTCTCTTTGGCATTTTTTAAGTTTTCTCTTCCTTTCCAAGTGTCAGATTATTAATCCCTTCCAGTGTACTAAGTATTTGTCCTTGTCTCTTATTCGTCACTTGTTCAAGATTCTTTTTACTTTCCATTTGTCTTTCCCCTCAATTATTACTGGAGCCAGTTGCTCCTTCTTTTGTCCTTCTACTTGCCCTATGTATTCTACTAACATTAACTACTGGATATATTTTCACTGTACTTGGCAATTCCAGTTTTACTGTGTTCAATGATACTATCTTTTTTATCTTATAAGGGCCAACAAATCTTTCCATCAACTTCTCAGTTCTCCTTCCAACCATCTGATACTTCAGATCCTTAGTACTCAACATTACTAAGTTTCCTACTTTATAGTTGTCAACCTCTGCTCTCTTTCTATCTATGTACTTTTTCATTTCCTCTTGCACTTTACTTAGCACTGCTTTTGCCTCTTCCTGTATTTTCTTCATCTTTTCAACAAAATTTTCTGCCCCTTCATATTTTCCCTTTTTCCTTCTCTTGAATCCCATCCTTGGGTCTTGTCTGTAATTTGCCTTGAAAGGTGACATCCTAGTACTCAAAATGTGTTTTATTATTATATGCAAACTCTGCTGTTCCCAACCATTCTGGCCACTGTTCTGGCCACTGTTCTTGCCTATGATCAATAAACATTCTTAAGTACTGTTCTAATTCTTGGTTCATCCTCTTTGTTTGCCTGTTTGTTTGAGGATGGAACACTGTCAACAATTTACTCTTGGTTCCCAATATCTGATTCAACTCCCACATTATTCCTGCCATGAACTGAGGTCCCCTATCTGAGATGATGCTTTCAGGTAACCCATGTAACTTCCACATGTTGTTTCTAAACAACCTAGCTAGTCCTTTCACTGGTGTCTTTTCTGTAGTAGGCACAAAATGCATTATTTTTATCAACCTATCTACTACTACTAGGATTGAGTCATATTCTTGAGCTAGAGGCAGCTTGGTAATGAAATCTGCTAATATATGAGCCCAAGGTTTTTCCAGAATTGAATTTGGTATTAGTTTTCCTGCCAGTTGTTCTGTTATTATGCTGGCAAGCATCACACCCCTCTACATATTGTTTCATCTCTTTTGTCACTCTTGGCCACCAAAAGTTTTTGGTGACTAGTTCTACTGTCTTCCACTGCCTCTCATGTCCTCCTACTGGCATATTGTGATGTAGCCTAACAATTTCTGCTCTGAGCTTATCATCTTTTGGTATGTAGACCTTTTCTTCTTTGTACATTATGCCGTCAACTTCTCTCTATTCCTTATCTCTCAACATCTTCACTCTTGCTTGCTTTATTTTTTCCACAGCTTTTACCATCTTGTCATCTTTTACACTTGATTGCTTGACCTTTTCTAGCAGGCTGTCATGACTTGGCAAAACAGCTAATTCATTATTTATATTTCTTTTTCTTTTTTATTTTATTTTATTTTCTTTTACCTGGGACTTACTACACAGAAAGAAGTGTGGGAAAGTGTCATGTCATAAGTGTCACATAATTGCAGTCACATGACAGAAAGTCACAGCATCACTTCACATGATGTCACATGATGGGTCACATGATAAGTATGGAAAAGTAGTGCATAGATCATATAGTAGTTGTATAAGTAGTGTAAAAAATCTAACAGAAACTCCATTGAGTTCTTTGTTAGGGAACCACTCAGAGGCAATCACCCTTAAGCTAATGGAGAGTCCTGGAAGCTAGTTTGAGATTCAAGTGGGGATATATCTATACACACTTGCTAGTATATATACTACACTAGATAGTCAGGCACACAGTACCATGGCAACTGACCTATAATCACAGAATGTCCTAGAATAACTAATAATAGGCATTGCACCACATAACACAGACAGGAAAAGTCAAGAACAATGGGAACGCGATACACGATCTGTCACTGGGCCATTAATAGATCAGACCCTCAGAACTTACTAAGCATTACCCTAGATGTCCTCTTACAGACTCCTTGTCTGAGGATTAGACCTCAGACTTAACAACATCTTTTGTTACTTGTCTAACTTCGCATTTTTGAACTCTTTAAAGTATTAAAGCACCCATCACAAACAGTAAGTGACCATTTGTAATACACTTCAACAACAAGTCAAGATTAGAGAAAGCCAAACCAAGTCTTTATGGATTATTCAGTATGATAAGGCAGTTGACAGCTCAAGTCCTTTGCAGAAATGTGAGAAGAATGCAGCGATCAACCTTATCATCTGGCCTAATTGTGTTTCACTGAAGATATATAGGCTGTATTTGTCTTTTTCTACCCTTTTTCTTCAATACTCTGATTTTCATGCCTCAACCACTTGGTGGTCATTCTCTTTTCATAAACAGGACTATTATTTTGTCTCTCATTATCAGTTTCTGATTGATTAGTAAGCAATGAGTATGTCTGCTAGCACAGACTTTTCTTACATTTCAGTTCTATACACTTCAGACTGAGATAAACACTTTTTATTATTCTATTTTATATATTGTGCTGATATAGTTAGACTTTGTGTTCTATTATTCATCTCACTGTAATAAAAACAGGGTACTATGTGAGATCATAACAATATCATTCCATGCAATGCAGGTGACTGGACAAATATATGGTAGTGGTTTTAGGCAAAATTAGTTGATATGACAGAAACCTATCAAAGTGTACACAACAATATCTATGTTCTTGCCAACAAGTGTTTTCCAATTATAAGTTCCCAAAAATTATATGGTAAGCTCATGTAGCATGCTGGCTCCTCTCTTATTAAAAGGCTTCTTTTACGCTATAGTCTATGTGCAATTTATATCTAATCACTCATCAGAGATATGAACTACCGCTACTACTATCTTTGGATGCTGATATTTCCAGGAAGCCTTGGTGTCCAGAGTATGTTCAACTCCATTCGACTTTATTGTAAGACTTTAGCCAAGACAACTTAAGTCCAAGTTGACAAGAAGAACTCAATAGAGTTCCCATTTGATTTTGTACACTACTATACATTTTACTACAGTGGCTATGTAACATCCTCCCGTGGCCCTTATGTTATTCCCATCATGTGTCTACCTCATCACATATTGTGACTGTGACTATGACTGTGACCAAATGTGTGACTGATATGTGACTGATGTCATGCTTTGTGACTATATGACTATCACATGATGCTTTCCCATGCTCCGCCTTAGTAATAATCTAACTAAATAAAACAAAACAAAACAAAAAGAAAAATAGAAAATGACTTAGCCGTTTTGCCAAGTCATAACACTTATCCATGTACACTAAACTAAATACAATTTTCATGCTTCTAGTAAGTTTGTCCTTTGGGAACCACACTTGAATGTGCAGGACTTATACTACATCACACTTGATCTACAGGAGTCATGTCCCTATTGTAAGGGGACATCCCACGTCTGCTTAGATCACATGGTAGGGTTCGCGTGAGCTAGCGTTCCTGATCATCCATGGAAGTCCGCGGTTATATGTCCGCT
>Ga0157364_1009263_pt1 | contig 10200 bp, 7 predicted proteins | sample AttsexASBM2_FD_111476 | JGI IMG/M metagenome (GOLD analysis project Ga0157364, IMG submission 111476) | Fungus gardens microbial communities from leaf cutter ant in Ribeirão Preto, State of São Paulo, Brazil - Atta sexdens ASBM2 | ecosystem: Host-associated > Fungi > Mycelium > Unclassified ... | reverse complement strand
ATTGATCCACAAACTGCGTTGAAGGCATTTCTTTTCTATCAAATTTTCCACGTAAATTTCTTACAGTTTGGGTTGAAGACTCACCACTTTGGAAGTAAGTTTTCAATATTTCCCAATTTTGTTGCAAGTGTATAGCGACCCATTTCATAAATGTCAAACAAAAAACTAAATTTCTGATACGTCATAAATGTTATTGCGCCTTTCAAATTCAAAATAACCGGTAATTGAAATTCCAAACGCTAGATGGCTCACTCTGTATATGCACATTTATTTATTATTAAAAAATCCTATAAATAAGTTAACTATATATACATACTTTATATATTAAATTATATTAAATATAATATTTAAAAGTCGTAATTAGAGCTATTTTGTTATATAAACAATCAGCTATAGTTTAAAATAAAATTTATAGATATCTCGTTCAATAAGTTCTTAAATAAATATAGTATTCTAGATATTCTACCGCATTATTAGGATATATTAGTCACTTATACATATTGTTATCATGAATGAAAAAAATTAACTTTGCAAGGCCCCGGGGGGATTCGAACCCCCGATCTCCTGTTTACTAGACAGGCGCTTTAACCAACTAAGCCACGGCGCCTACGAATTCTTTTTCGATCTATCAACTCCATAAGTACTTCCATGACATTTCAGTTTCATAACTGCATTGATTGCCTCTTTATTATATTATATTATATTATATTATTATTAATCAAAACATAATTCAGATCACAAATTATTTATTCCATTAATTATACAATTTATTTTGATTCATAGATACATAAGATCTCTGAAAGATATTAAAAAGATACAAAGAGGATTGCATTATAATTGAAGTTAAATTAAAAATTTCACACAATAATAAGTGCGCGTAATTTGAACTTAAAAATAATATTGCATTTTCTTTTCTGTATTTATTTATATTTAAAGTATCCTTATGCTGGATATATTTGACATAAAACATTACATTTCGACTGTATCTTTGGATCAGAAATAAAAGAAAAAATCAAAAATCAAAAAAGAGATCTCCCCGACGGGGAATCGAACCCCGGTCTCCCGCGTGACAGGCGGGGATACTAACCACTATACTATCGAGGAATTTTTATTGGTGATTTCAAAATATATGACATCTATTAAATTATAATAAATAGCTATATAATAATAAGTATTAAATGCTTATATAATTGTGCAAAACATAAAAATAACTTAAAATTTTCATTTAATTACGTCATCATGATTCATCCTGTAATAACGGATATTTTAAATAAATCTAATAAAAATTGAATCATTATTCCGCATTAATAATTACATTAACGAAAAAAAAATAAAATAAAATAATAATTCCCCTGGCCTCCATTTTGCAAGAAAAAAGAATATTCAGTAGCAAAAATAATGTTCCCCATTATTCACGCAGTCGGTAGGACTCGAACCTACGCTCCCAGAGGGAATCTGATTTCTAGTCAGACGCCTTAACCACTCGGCCACGACTGCTACGCATACCTACCTGCTGGAAATTCAGATACCTTGTAATGCAAATATTTCAATATATATCAAGTATTAATTTTATTATTATTATATATATGAATGTGTGATATATTATACACAGTAATTGACTCGATACTAATCGTATTTTCAGATCCAAAATATATTTAATATTATCCAATTCAGTATTCGCGATACGGGTATAAAGATGTGCTTTTGCGTCATTAAACTCCGCTGTTGTAACAAAAGGTTATAATAAAAATGGCGATCACGTAAAAATTCACGGAAAGCGTTGACAAAAATTAACGATTGACCCCGACGTGATTTGAACACGCAACCTTCTGATCTGGAGTCAGACGCGCTACCGTTGCGCCACGGAGTCTTGGCGGTGAGTCGCTCCCGAGTAAGAAATACATTCGTATCTCGATAAATCAAATTACGAATGATCTCATTTCTTATCTTACGTATCACTGCATGCCACGAATTTTATATCGAACAATAATAAGAATAATTCTTGTAAACTTCTGGCGTATTCTGGCACTAAAGTTTTTAAATGAAGAATAAAGTAATTCCAAATATCGTAGCTCTTGCATTCGAAATACAATTACCTAAAAAAATTCTTTATTTCCTTATTTAAATTATTTTGTTTTTTAATAATATGCATGATATTTATACTGCAAGGAAAATAAAGAATGGCACTTGTGGACACTTTTTAAGCTTCTCTGTATTTACGATGACATGCACAAGAACGTATTTTTACAGACTCGCATTCGCGTTTCGTATTTGGCCATCCGATCCTCAAATTCGAGGCACTTTGCGGCGTGATCTACATGCAAAAGAAACATTAAGGACGAGAGAACAGTCTTGTATAATAAAACATAATGTATAATAAAGCATATATGTAAAATAAGAAAATGGAAAAGTTCTTCATTTCCTTCCTTTCCAAAATAGAAGGTTCTAATTGGTTGACTTTCTTATGCTTTATGCATTATGTATACAAAGTGCTCCAACTTTAACACACATTCTACAATAAGCCATTAGTAATAAATCAGAAGTCAGAAGCTAGAAATTGACCAATCATAGTCAATTGTTCTTCTTACATTTGACTGTTAATGATTTATTGTAGAATGGCCATAAAGCTGATTCTACATTGAGTTGATAGTCGGAAATCTTAAGTCTCAACCAGTTTTAATCTAAATAGATGACTATGATTTTTCGCATCTACTAGTTATTAATGGTACAGCGAGTCATTTAATTCGACTAATGAGAAGGAATAAAGTCGAATTTGGTCAGTCTTGAGAAAATCGGTAGTCTTAGTCGTACAAGTTGGCCAACTTCACCAATTCACCGATAAGACTAAGGACTATCGACTACCGACTCTTTGTAGAATCAGCTTAAGATTACCGGACGGTCGGATCTTTGATGCTAACAACTAGCTCGACCCAAAGCGTCCCGAGTGTACGGGTTATACGATCGATACGTGGACGTGCGCTATTGCATGTCCCCCGCTTTGCGAGGAGCGCTCGCTTCTTCGCATGTGTGTGTGCCGCCGTGAGAAATTGAACGCGCACATCAGCCACGTCGCCACATGCAGCGCGGCGAGGCGAGACGATGCGAGGAATTGGTGCGCGGCCGATCGTTGATCGTCGTCACCCCAGCGCGGCCGGCCCGGCCCAGCCCGGTGACGAGCACGTGGTGCGTGCTCACATCCCGCATGCGAGCACCGCGTTATCCGGACGGCACGCAGTGATAGGAGCTCGTACGGCGCAGCTGTTCTCCCTACGTTGAACAGAGTTTCGCGCGGGTTGTCTCGCCGAGCCCCTCCTGCTACCAGGGAAACACATCGCACAAGGAGGCGATCTCGAGCTCTCTCCACTCTCTCAATCAAATCGGCCGGCTCACCGGCGATGTTCCATCATACCTTGACTTTCGCCCGTGAGGAATTTTTTCAACAGGAACGCATGCAGCCGCCCGCAATCTCGCGACGCCACCGATAGAAGCGCTGATGTCACGACGCCGGCCTATGTATGTACATATACATACATATGTATGTATATATACATACATATGTATGTACGTGTGCACGCACGAGATTATGTACTGGGTGTATCATGGAGTTGCGTAGACGATTGATTCTTCCGGAGAGTCGAAGGACATTGGAAGAACGCGTGAATAAAGTGGCACAGCTGATTTCATATCAATGTGTCTATGAATATAGAAATAATGTAGCCCCTCAAAAGAAATTTAATATTGTAAGTATTAAATTGATTATCACTTATTTTTTGAATATTAAAAGCACTGTTATTAGTATTACTTTTTATATTTAAAATAAATAATTAATCACTAACCAATTTAATACTTTATAAAGTATTATATTTTTCTAAGGTCTCTATAGTTCTTATAGAAATTCAAATTGATTCTAGTCAATTTAATGTTAAAAATTATTTGTATTAATGAATATTAAAAGCATTGAACAATATAGAATATTATGTATGTACATATATAATATATATATAGTAATATGTATATACATATATAATATATTCGTGTACGGTATTGGTTGTCTTTTATAGAAATTAAAGGACGGGTAGTGATTAATTATTTAGTTTAAATATTAAAAACATTGAGCAACAGGTTTTAATATTCAAAGTAAATAATAAATCGTTATCTTCAATATTAAATTGCTATAAGGTATATTCATACAGTAATATGATAATTTAGACTATATAGAGTATACATATATACTATTATATATCGATTATATAAAAATGGCTTTTTATAAGTTAATGTGTTTTCATTTTAATTGTTAATGTATTTGCACTTAAATTCCGATGAATAATATATTGTATATTTACAACAAAGCAAGATTCATAAGATGTACAAAAAAATTTTTGTATTAAGAAATGAACTCTAAAAGAATACAGGACGTATTATTAAATTGTTGTTCATATGGTAATATTATTATTCATTAAAAAACTATAATTGTAATAAGAATTTTCAACAATTTATGTAAAATCCTCCATAACAAACGTTTTGTCCAAGAACTTTAATACATTCGAATTTTACATGATAATTCTTACCACTTCATGATATGAGACATACATATTAATACGATAAATTTATTGTATTAAGTTCGAGGAGAAATCAATATGTATTCAATTTATCTTATTCGTGATTCGTAAATTACGCGAAGTCGATTTTTCTGCCGCGCTGTCGCCACTCGTAAATGGCAGCAAAACGTCATCGCCTTACTCCAATGTGTCGTGTGAGTCACCCTGTATATGTACATACACACTGCCTCGTTGCAGGTAATAGTCCCCACTCCTTCGCATAGCAGGTTTAATTTTAGGGGAAAACGTAATAACGTTCGATCCGTTTGGGAGCTCTGGTGGCGAGGGTACGTGACTTGCGTATCGAGTATCCTAGTTCGACGTAAACACGAGGTGTCCAAGCAACACCGTAGAAACCCGGAGTTAAAGTCGGCATTCGCGCGTACGTCGTCCTAGTCGGCAACAGTGGCGACGGCGATGGCGACGGCAGCGGGGAATCGTACGTTATTAATGCCGATTTTGGGGAAAAACGGTGTCACTGTCCCCGTGGACGACGATCCGCCGATTCCCGCGAGACGTAGACGAGAGACGGCCGCGCGTCGGTCGCAGCCGCGCGTCGCCGCGCGCGATTCTCTGGCGCGGGCGGGTGCGGCCCAGCGGGATTCGCGCCATGCTGGCGCGGCGGCTTGCCGGGCCCGGTAGCCCTGCCGAAATTTCCGTCCATGCCGGAGTCAATGAACCAATAAGCGGTGGAAAGAGATCGCCGTGGACCAATGGGATATGGCTGCGCCGTGACGATGCTTAGAGGCCCGCGCGCTCTTCCTCAAAATTGTGTCTTTCCGATCCACGGCGAACAGAAGCGGCCAGGAGTTGCGAGCACCGAGCCAGTTGCGGCCACGCTCTTAGTGCTCCTACTCGGTATTGCTGTGTCCCTGCTCGTCGCTCGGTTAAATTGTTGATTATGTCCATTCTGCTCGTTGACTGCAGATTATTCTTATGGGCTATGTGTAAATTAGCGTGTGAAAGATGAGCAGGGGTAACTGGAAAGATAGGTCGACGAGTCGTTTAACATTGTGCGTATAACTGAATATTTGAACTGATCGACTGCTTTTGGTCGTTTTAGAGGCATGATGATATGTTATGTAAGATAAGTAGTGATGGCAAATAGACTATGCGAGATATAGCGAGAACGTTCGCAGAAAGAATTGTTTTGTAAGGTTCTCGTTCAATCTGTCAAACATCTAATGCATTAAAATATATTAAATAATCAAGTTGATAATATTCTGTATATGTGTGTATATACTGCATACACTTAATATTACATATTTTATTATCTTATATTATTAATATATTGTATGTATATTTCATTTGTATGTATATTTCGTAAATATTAGTCTTCTTGTTAATTTCAAGACTTAATCTGTACAGTAAAATTTTTATGTTACCCTGAAATAAAAATCTTAAGCTCTGAGAATTTTTTTCGTTGTGATAATAAAGAAAAATAGTTGACACTACGCAAAAATTATGAAAATTAATTAGTTATAACAGTAGCATTAATTAGATTATAATTAATTGTAATACAAAATTGTATATGTATATGTATATGTATCAAATGTAAATATACATATGCTAATTGGTTGGCCATTGTGACACATCGTGATCGTCGCCGTGACTATGTCGGTAATTTCCATTGAGCGGAAACATTTCGGACGAAAGTAGGTACCATAGGTAATACAAGAACGCTACGTCGTACACCCGGACGACTTTCTTGCTTTGCATGCTGCTCTGATGCGAGGAGGGGCCAAATGAGACAACCCGCGCGAATGACGCTCAACTGTACGAGAGAGGAGAAAAGCCATATCGTTTATGCTGCCCTGATAATGCACGGCCTACGTACGGGATGTGAGCACGCACCGCACTTCATTGCGGTCAAAGAACTAGAAGAAGAGAATATGTAGGTGCATATAGATGTGTGCACGATGCAGGATCGAGACTCGAGATAATGCGCTTCTCCGTTGTTCGTTTACAGTTGATATTCATTCTGAAAAAAGAATAATAATTACCGAAGTAAAGTTGAGTAAAATAATGTTAATCAAATGTTCACTTAATGTAACTAAACATAATTTTACTTTTTTAAATATTTAGTAATTATTAAACCGTTGATTATGTTATTATATTAAGTAATATTTATCATATTTATGTAAAAAAATAAAATTATTTTTTATTATATTAATCGAATATTCATTCACTCAATTGAATTCACTCAATATTTTGTAATTATTACTATAAACTTTTGTCAGTTCAACAGCAGGTAGTCTGTTCAACAGCATCTTGTATTATTAATGTTTTAAGATGCGAATATGGTTCTATAATTAGTTTAACATTTTCAGACTTACTTATAATACAATTTTAAGTATAAAAAATGACTATGAATATCGACGTACATCTACGCACAAATATCGAGGGAATATTTTATCTCTCGAGATGAGATGGACAGACAACTCTCTAATCTTTCCCTGTCAAAACAAAATTAAATTCTCGACTGCAGTTTCCATGATTTACAATTGAACAATTATGAAAATATATTTCATAATTGTTCAACTGTAATTCGTGGCAAAATAGGTTTCGTAGCTTAATGTGTTAAGTTTAACGATTAACAATAAATAATAATTAATAATGTGACAATAAATAAGAATAATACATTAACAATAATAAGAATAATATATTAATAATAATAAGAATAATACTTTTCGAATAATCAAAAGTCATAATATGTGAACATATTGACAGAAAACATGCGCGTCAAATATACAATACTTCGCGATACGTACGCAACTTTATGCGTTAACGTATTTGTGAGTCCATATATGTACACAGTTATTGTGTGTATTCTTCTTCAGTTTATTTGTCAGCAATATTTATTCAACATGCGTATCCACGCAGAATATAAGTCATCATGGTGATTCCAAAATGATGACTGAAAGCCACTTTCCAATCAATTACGGTTCATTTTAACACCATTTTGACATGACTTTTGTTCCGTTTTGAAAATAATAAATTTATTTTTTTTTGTTACAATGTACTATAATAATATATGTTGTACTATAATAATATATGTTTGTAGACGTAGCTTGATGTCCATTTATGATCTATCGAGCTGGAAGGAGCTGTTAATTGGGCGTGGTCCGTAGTAGCATCTTTTGAATGAAACCTGTATCAGGATACCACGTGGCCTCGGAGCACACTTCCGTTCTCCTTTTTCCTACGACATCGTTATTATTGTTACTATATCGTGCGTTCCGTTCTCCCCTTCGCCGTTTCATAAGCGTTCAATAACGATCCCCTTTAACTGAAACGAGCAAGAATGGCGAGCCCCCGACGACAACAACATCAACAGGATCCCATCTGCTTGCAAGAGCATGAGGAACGAACTCCGTGAACGAACTTCCGTAAGGAGCATATATATATGTTCCTTTGCTCCGTATTATATCTCGCATTTTAGAATTCCGTCTTGTTCTTTCGAAAGCGATTCCCAGATCGTAGATAATATTTTTAATTGTTCATTACGTTACATGAAAAACAAGCAATAATATATCGACAAAAGAAATAAAACGGAGTCAAAATCCTTAATTGAGATTTGCACACTTGTATAAATTCGCTTGCATTATTATTATGAAATGAGAACATTCGTTTCATCAACAGACTTATTCCTCGTCTGAATAGCACATAATTTCTTATCGTGATTTTGAGCTTATTTTGAGATGTATCCAAGTAGAACAAGTCTTCATGACATCAATATTATGTCAAAGTAACTTCAAAATAATCATTAAAAATCATTTTTCAGTCATTTACGATTCATTTTATGATTTATTAATGTTATCGTGACTTGTTCTACTTGGGTGTATTAGGAGAAGTTTATAAGAAAATTTGCCGTTCTTCAGAGGAGATGAGCAAATCTAATTTATATTACGACTATTTAATTCTTGAGCTAATATTTATGCCGATTGTTCTCGATGGGCAGCTCTCTGCTCGTTCGACTCGGTCAAGCTCGTTAAAGTGGCCCTTTCCTTTCGCAGATGTCGCGCGCACAGAACAACCGAGACGTTAGCCTACTGGTAGCGCATGTAAGCCTGATAGGTGTGAACCACGGCGCCGCGTGCCGACGCAACCCATTGGACCTTCGAAGGAGACGCTACCATTGCGTCTCGTTAATCGCACACGACGTGCGGTCGCCGCGAGGCCGCAGCTACGGTACAACGCGACGTGCCATCCGCGGGTGGGAGGGAAAAAAAAATGGCAGCGGTGGGATTCGAACCCACGCCTCCGAAGAGACTGGTGCCTTAAACCAGCGCCTTAGACCGCTCGGCCACGCTACCGTTGATGAGAGGTCGATCTGTTTTTCAGCTGTTCTCACGTGAAACATTCTCGGAGAAATTGGAGCACGTCTCGTTCTTGATTCCGTCCGACGCGATTGCGGAAAGATGGAAAACGAAGGAGAATGCGAAAGAGAAACAGATCTCTTGAATCAGAACAGATATTCTTGAATCTATATCGTATCTAAAAAATCGGTAATATACATAACGTATAGTGATAGTATTTTTGTATGTGAAGCTGTAAGTCGGCTGTAGACTGTAAGAAATTGACCAATCATAATCGATTATTTTTCTCATATTCAATTGTGATTAGTCAATTTCTTAAGTCTTTATGGCTTATAGCCTCTGAAAGAAAGATTGTGGACCGAGCATGTTTCTTTAAATGCATGTTTTCTTGTTTTGTTTTTGCGTGATCTTTAGGTTTTAATTGTTAGACTCAGAGTTGGTAGTTAATTTTTTTTTTAACTTAAGTTAAGTTGACAATCTTGAAAATTTAATTTAATTAAGATACAAGTTAATTTATAATATAATGAAATTAATTGAATTAAAAATTAAGTTAATAAAAAAAAGCAATTAAAAAGTTAAAAGTTAAATTTGTTTTTCTTTACTTTTATTTTATGATCTCATGATTTTAGTCTTACATATAACGGAAATGAACAAATACATACTTTATTTAAAAAATATTCTATATTTTATTTACATGTTTTGTTTATATACTGACTGTTATTATGTTTACATAGACTATCATGTGTATTGTTTGAATATTTTGTTCGCATATACTTATTAAATTTAAGTAATAAAGTTATTTCAAAATTTTCGTCGGACATCTTTCCTCGCAAGTTATTGAAAATAAGTCTTTCTGCACTGAACAGCCGTTCAATGTGAGCCGAAGATGTTATTGATGTGTTATATTTTAATAATAAATAATAATAAGTAATAATAGATTTCAACTTATCAAAAATTAGATACATCGAAATACACGGTTTCTAACAGATTAAAATCTGGGAGTTGATTGTGTAATTTAAAATGAGGTGAAAATTACAAAAGAGCAAAAATTTATTAGAATATTTATAATTTCAATAATTTTTGGTCAACACCTAGTAAATTTGCAATTTTAACCTCATTTTAAGTTATCACTATTGCCGAGTATTATGTCTGAGATTTAACTTAAAAAAAATTACATAAACAATTAATAGTTACTAATAAAAGTAACTAAATAAAATTAAAAAGTTAAGAGTCTAAAATGCAATTTAAGTTTAAGTTACAATTAATTAACTTTTTAATTTTTT
>Ga0157364_1009262_pt1 | contig 10201 bp, 5 predicted proteins | sample AttsexASBM2_FD_111476 | JGI IMG/M metagenome (GOLD analysis project Ga0157364, IMG submission 111476) | Fungus gardens microbial communities from leaf cutter ant in Ribeirão Preto, State of São Paulo, Brazil - Atta sexdens ASBM2 | ecosystem: Host-associated > Fungi > Mycelium > Unclassified ... | reverse complement strand
CATAAAACTTCCCATCCTTCTCTGCGAGAAACTTGTCTAGATGCTGTTTGATGAGGTCTTCAGAAGCAAACGTTTTACCATTCAAGGAGTTTTGCAAGGAGCGAAAGAGATGGAAGTCTGATGCAAGTTGCAAGGTCTGGACTATATGGTGAATGTGGTAACACATCCCAACCATATGCAACAATTTTTGCCGAGTGACCAAACTTGTGTGTGATCTCGTATTGTCGTGGTGAAACACCACACTTTTACTATTGATTAGCTCGGTGCGGACGTTTCTGTGCGATGATCATTATTTAATTTCTGCAGCTGCTCACAGTAGACATCAGAATTAATTAAATCGTTTTGTTTTTTGGAAATAGCTCATAGAAGACTGGTCCCTTCCAATCTCACCACATTGACACCATTACCTTTTTTTGATGGATCTCCGCCTTTGCTTGCTTTTCCGGTGCTTCACCTCGCCTACTTCAACTTCTTTTTCGGCTGATATTGTAAACAATCCATTTTTCGCCTGTGATCATATGCTTCAAGAACGGATCGTTTTCTTCGCGTTTGATGAGTTAATCGCAGACGCTCATGCGATTCGTCAGAAGAATTTCTTTCAACTCATACCTAAACATCGAACTTCTTTACGAAGCCTAGCAATTTCAAATGGCCATGAACACTTCCAACGGACACTTTTAGAGCGGTAGCAAGCTTCCGAACCGTTGAATGCTTATTTGCTTGCATTAATGCTTTCATTTCATCGTTGTCATTTTTGGAAGGCCTATCGGAGCGATGAGCGTCTTTGATTGAAAAATCACCACGGAATCGGGCGAACCAGTTCTGGTACTGGCGTTTTTTGACGACATTTCTGCCGTAAACTGGACGCAACTTTTCTCTTGCTTCAATTGCTTTCTTCCCTTTTTTGAAGTAATAAAACAGAATATGGCGAATATGCTCTTCAAAATTCTCCATGTTCGAACCACAATTGCAAGCACAAAACTCGACCGAATCGCGTCAACTTTTTTTTGGTTTTTAGGTTGAGTGTCAACAACACGCGTAAACATTTGACATTCATGTCACGCTCGCATACAAATAAATGTGGACAACGCCATCTATTGGAAAAAACGCAATGACTTTTTGAACAACCCAATATTATTAAAATGGACTAAATATTTTAATACTTATAATAAATATAAATAAATATAAATAAATATTTCTAATAAATATTTTTTACTTACATTATAATGTCTCATTAAGTATTTTCATAACATTATTTATTATAACATTTACAATATTTCATATTTCGTACTCTTACTTTTCATTTATTGTACTTTCTTTGAGAAATGAGACAAAATTTTAAGAATTATTATTTAATAATCAAATTTATTGTTTTACAAAAAGTTTTATTTGATTTGTGCTGATGGGCTATGTTTGCTTTGGGCAATACGTAATATATAAATGTTTATTTATATAATATATAGAAGTTTTATTTGTCTCAGAGGTTGGTTTGTCAGAGATTGGGTTATATATACATATATTCGTTGAAAAAACTTGTAAGACTTGTAATGCAAAATACGTTGAATATGTGAATCAATTCTATACTCTCAATTCTATTGATGTTAACATCAAAAATTTTGATTATACTATATAAGTAAAATATAAAAACATATTTATTTGTAACTTTATGAAGATTAAATAGAGGTTGTCGATCAAAATTAGAAATGTCATTTTATATATTTGAATTTACCTGCAAAATTTACAATAGAAGACTTCTTCTTTATCTTTTATCTTTTTTTCTTTTTTTTTAGAAAGTGTATTCTTTTTGTAAACTTTTGTCAATCAATGTAATCTTTTGCGATTGAGAATTGGTAACTCTATTCATTGATCTAACATATCTATGCAATTTTTTTACATTGCTGTAACTTTTTTATAATAAGATCTTTTTTATAATAATAAGACGGATTGAAGCTGAAAAAAATTTTAATTGTCCATAGATATGATAAGCCTGTAAGGATATTTTTTTGCGTTGTTTTCGTGAAAATGCATGAAAGTTCAGAGAGGATACTTGAGATCCATACGTGATTTGTAAGTTTTCAGCGTTCTGAGTACTCTTTTATTTTTTATTAAATATACGTTTATTAAATATACGTTTACTGAGTTTCGAATAATACAAAAATAAATACACGAAAATAGAATTAAAAAAAATTAGGGTGAACTTCCGAAAATGTCCAACGCCCAATTATCATGAAATTTGGTAGAAATACTCTAAATGACATTAAATGAATGTCCTTAAATGGATTTTTACCAACAAGAAAGTTTAATGCCAAAAATGTTTGAATAAAGTCATAGAAGTTTGTACTCATTATAATTACTGTTTAAAAATATATTTTTTGTTTTTGAAACGATTTTTCACGCGAAGCAACTTCCATCCCCCCCCCCCCCCCTGCTTAAGGGGCACACGATTTCCATGATTGCATTGTTGCACATGGGTTTCTAGTTTCCACGCGAAACGACTCTCATCTCCTCTCCCCCCTGCAAAGAGATGCACAACTCTCATGTTCGACTCTCAACCCCCCCTTCTCCCTCCTGCAAAGGACGCACGACTCTCACCCTTATTTCCCCCTGCTTCAGGTCCTATTACAGCAAGCTATGTAACAGTAATAATAATTTAGGTGGTATATAACTTTACTTAAACATTTTTGACATTAAACCTTTTTGTCGGTGAAAATCCATTTAAGGGCATTCATTTGACATCATTTGGAGTCTGCCAAATTTCATAATAATCGGACGTTGGACGTTTTCGGAAGTTTATTCAAAAATTACTTCAATATAAAAAATAAAAATTTTATAATTTCTGTCAGTCTTCAGAGATCGCTCGGCCGGGGCGGATGTATTGCTTTAGAGCGAGTGTCATCTTCTAACTAAATTCTAATAAATTTAATTATATGTACTATAATAATATTTATACATGTACAATTGTTTATCTATTATTTTATATTGTTTAATAATAAAATTTTATTTCAAATATAAAGAAAGTCAAAAACGGTTAAAATTGGATGTTTTAAATAATATATTATATATTATATATTATATATTCTTATATTAAATTAATTTATTTTAGATATTAATTTGAGAGACGAAAAACTTTCGGTTTCAACACAATCATTCTGAAGCTACTAACTCCTCTAAATTAGAATAGACAGAAAGAAAGTAAGAAACTTATTCCGAAAAATATTACCTCAACCAGGATTCGAATCTGGGAAAATTTTATTTATTTTATTGTAAACTTATAATATGTAAATTTTTCAAAAATGTCGATTTTCAATAAGTTTAAATAATTATACTTTTTTTTAGCAATTCATATCATATTTTTATACGTATTATTTTTTTTGTTAGTCCAAAGAGTCAATTAAAAAAATTCTATGAGTTTTTGCTTGAATATTAAAAATTTTTTATCCAAAGTAATCATTTCTTGCGAATATTTCCAATAAAATTTCTTTGAAGCATATAATTAATTGAAAATAAAATATTATTTATTCGATTCATATCTGTCTTTGTCTGACTTCGAGGTATAAATTTCACATATTTTAAGCTAAAAAATATATATTCAGTTCAAAGATATAACGTGAAAATTGCAGGATTTCACAGACCTGGTGTAGCCGGGAAGATAACAATAAAAATAACAATAGCCTATTAGGATTAATAAGTAACCTTCCTAATTCTTTTATTTCGTTAATTCTTTTATTTCGTTTTCATTTTTCACAGATCCGCACCATAAAATAATACGAGGAGTTAAGATTATGTAAAATACTTCTATCTTGATATAATTTTCATCGCAAATTTTTTTGTATTTAGAATTTTGAATTAAGACAATTTCTCTCTCATTTATAATTTATCTATAATTTGATCTCTCTTAATTATATCTCTTTAATTATATTAATTTAAAATATATAAGTTGCAAAAGGTTCGATCTTGCAAAAATATTCACGATGTTTCAATAGGATATAAGAAAAAATTATTTAATATAATTCAGTCTTCATGCAAAGAAATGATGAATAAGGCTGAAATGCCTTTACTAACTGAACAGCATGATATGTGTTCCTGAAGAAAGTAGATATAATTTGGATTCTTCGAAAAATTTTTCTATGCAGGAATTTCAAAATATGAAATTCTGTTGTACTTCTTGTTTGGGAAGAGACATGATTAATGATACAGACTCTGATAGTTTAAATGAAATTTCTAATCTTATAATTGAGAACAAAGATAAATCAGAGAAGAAGAAGAAAGATAAATCAGTTGAAATTAAAGAATCATCCATATGTATTGAGGAAATAAATTTCGAAGAATAACTTGCTTCTGTATTAATAAAAACAGGAAATTAATCATGTACAAGTTAAAAAAAATCTTAAAATTGCTTAAGACACATTCTTGTTTTTTTTCATCTTTCTAAAGATCCAAGAACTTTGGATTCTCCTCGTATTTCATATTCTATTGATGACATTGCTGGAAGACAATCTTCATTTTGATTTCGAAGAAAGAATCAGATCAATTCTTGAAATCACTCCTTTGAATATAATTTCTAATAATCTGGAAATTGATTTTCACATTGATGGTGTATCACTATATATTGCAAGTCATGTTCAGTTGTATTCCATGATCAGAATCGCTAATATTCATCAAAGTAAAAGAATTTGTAGGGATTTGGAAAAGATTTTCAAAATCTACTAATGCCCCAGAGTTGTTAAAGTTATTTGTCGATGATGTGTTAAAAATGAAGAATAATAATGGGATTATTTTTAATGAAAAAAAATTGATATTTGATCTGCGTTGTTTTATTGCGGATGCAGCACAGGCTTTTGTATTAGGACATCAAAATTATAAATCTCGAATTCCTTGTTCCAAATGTTGAGTTGTAAAAGAAAATACTCGCCACGGTGTCATATATCGTGATAGTGATCATAGGTTGCGAACAAACAAAGAATACGGTATGTATTTAAATGGAGAATATCAGAGAATAAAAGGAAAATCCTTTATCACATGATTTTCTATGAATACAGTAAAACAAACGGTTTTTGATTATATGCATTTAGTTTGCCTTGGTTTGCTCATGGAAAAAATATTATTAGCCATTATTGATGGAAAACATGCTTCTTGTGCAAAACTTTCACCTGCTTCCATAAAAGCTCTTTCTAATAGATTAGAGCTAATAAAACAATTTTGTCTAAAAGAATTTGCAAGACAACCGATTAATATAGCAAAGCTATATAATATAGCATCGTTCTTTCGAAGAATATCGACAAATTTTGCTATATACTGGTCCTGTTCTTTTCTTTAGAGTTATGAATGAAGCCACATATTTGTGTTTTTTACTATTGTATTCTGCAATGCGCATTTTAGTAGATTCTATTTCTTCTAGAGAAACAGAAACTATTAATAAAGCAGAAATAATGTTGAAAATATTTGTTAAAAGAATTCCTGAGCATTATGGATTAGAATTTGTTTCATATAATGTTAATATAATGGACTTTTACATTTAATAATAATATCAAAAATTATAGTCTTCTCAATTTGTTTTCAGTCTTTCCATATGAGAATAATATGACATATTTTAAAAAAATGTGTAGAAAGTCAAATCAATTGCAACAAATAGTAAATAGATGACATGAAGAAAAAAAATTGTATAAAATTAATTTTTCAATTGTAAATCTTGTAAAGATTTCACGTATGTATAAACGGACCAGAATCAAAATTTTTTCAAGATTTTCGTTATTATTCTCAGTATCGAAATTTACTTTATCAAAAGTTTGCTTTATCATTAAATGGAAAGGATGATACAATATTCCTCAAAGATTCTAACATTAGCATTGTTCAAAACATTATCAAAGGCAATCATAATTATGTTGTAATAAAACGTTTTCTTGAGGTTGAAAAATTTTTTCATACATTAATTACGTCTTCTGAAGGAATTTATTATTGTTCATCTCTTTCTGAATTAATCGTAATTAATTTCGATCAAGTTATTGGAAAAGGTTTTAGAATTCCTCTTTATGACACAATACTTATTAAAAAAATTATATTTTAAAATGTGATGATTATGTAATTATTACCATTTTATCTTCTTTCAATTAAGACTTTTAATTATAAAAATAAAATTAAGACTTTTAATTATAAAAACAAAATTTATTAAGGAAATGCTGGAGTGACCAAATTATCGACATTGCAGTATAAAAATCTCCGAATTGACTGAAAGAAATCAAAAATCCTTTTGTAAGATTAAAGTAGATGCAAAAATAGATGCAAAAGTGGACTTTACACTAAAATCGAAAAAAAGTTAGAAATTTATTTTTTTCGATTTTAGTATAAATTTCACTGCAGCACCTCCTAATTTTGCGTCTACTTTAATCTTGTAAAAGATTTTTGATTCCGTTCAGTCAATTCGGAGATTTTTATATATAACTGTAATGTCAAAAAAAAAACACTAATGATGTTTTATATATATTTTCAACATGATAACAAAATTATGAAAAAATGACAGATTATTCTAAATTACATTTAAAAATAACACGATAAATTTGGTAACAATTTACTATCTAGATCATAAATTATTTTAATAAATAGTAGTATTTTTTTAATCCGTGCTCTAACGAAAATGTATTATAAAATGAAAAAAATCTCAACTTTTTAATATAAGTGCATTATGTACTCAAGATTATGTAAAATTACATTGCGATGAATTAGTTATCCAGTAAATAAACAAAATATTTTTTTGTTCTATATTTTTAGAAAACGATAGAAATGTAGATTTCATTTGGGAAGGATATGACTTCTATATTTACATCATTTTCTGTTCATCTTGCTAAAGAAGATTCTAAAAAGAAACATACAATTTTTTATTAATTTTTTATTAATTTTTATTAATTCAGAATAAAGAAGAAGCCTACTATAATAACAGCATTTTTACTCTCAAATGCTCTAATTTCACATTTAAATAAGTTATAAAAATGTGTTGTTCAATAAAAACAGACCGTTTTAAACATAATTTAAATAAACTTTTATATATTCATATATAAAAGTTTATTTAAATATTAATATTTTTGTAAAAAAAAGGTACAATATATTTTTAATACAAGTGGCTTCTTAATACAGCATCTCTTTAACACCACTGTGTTATTTGAAGTGTAAAAGCAATTATACAATTATATCAATTTAATTAAAATATAACATTGTGATAACCAAGGCTAATAAGATTCAAAAAACAATAAACGAAACCTCCATAATTAAGTTAGGTTCGTCGAGACAGTTAGACGGTTTTCTCTGCTTTATACATGATGTTATGCACTCATAATATGATAATATTCTTTTATTTCTATTGACAACATATCATTGACGATTATTTTAACTTTGATATGGATTTTTCAATTTTTGGATTTCGAGAAAGTTTTCGCATTCGATCATCCAATCGCTTGATGAGCAATTTTTCTGATTTATCATTCATTTAATTATGAAACCATCGATTTCTCATTCTTTATTAATTTACTGCGTTGGAATTATGTAATAAAACTGTCAATTTCTTATTCTTTATTATTAATTTACTGCGTTAAAATTTTTTGTACAACTGAAGAGGGCCTAAATGTAAGACCGAAATATATATATATTTATAAATATAAATATATATATATTTATATATATATATTTATTTTATAGCGTTGAATGTATTTCTAATTTTGCAGTTTTTTTTTATATTGATATTTAATATTATGTTAACTTAATTATGGGAGTTTCGTTTATCGTTTTTTACTCTTATTAGCTTCAATTATCATAATGTTATATTTTGATTATTAAGAATCTTTTAATTTTTTAACTTTATTTCAATTTAATTATTAATAATTGTTTCAAGTTTCTACAAAATGAATACAAAGCAATATTGTGCAATGGAAACGCTTGAGTCAAACAAAAGTATGCAAAATTTAACGGAAGACATGAAAAATGCAAATACATTTTTAAGGCAATAAGAATGTAGTAAAAAGTTCCTGTCGATCAGGAGTACAATATAAACAAAAAAATAAAAATGATGTTTTAAAAAAATCAATCATCACAGATAAAAGAATAATAAATATTTTAATATTTATAATAACAATGAAAATTTTAAGGAAATAAATATTTTTTTGTAACTTTTCTATTTTTTATAGCATAGTATAACAGAAATATATTCAGGAAAATCAGACAATCAAATAACTTCAACTAGCAAAAACGTGTTTTCATTAAAAGAATGTTTCCATTAAAAGAGCTCGAATAATCAGTGCAATACAATTGAAATCTTGCAACCAAAAAGTGTAAGTTATTTTAAAAATGAAGCAGACAAAAAACAAAGCAACAACTTCAGAAAGCAACGAGTATTTTTTGGATATTTCAATAAAAACGATATCAGAAGACGTTATTGTTAATATGATTAGGGAATCATTTCAGTAAGTAGAACTAATAAAAAGTATATAATCATGTAACAAATATATTAATGTATTAATAATAACAGATTTCCATTTTTATTACATATTAAATATAAACTTTTTGTGACAAATTTTTAATATTATACAAATTTGATATATCGAAAAGTGGATAAGGAATGTTTATTAATTTTTAAATTTTTTAATCTTTTCAGAAAAATTAATTAACGTAAGATTGAACAGAAAGAAAAGTATATGCCAATTATAAAAATATTTTTTTATGTATTTTATATACATTTAACACTTTATATACATTTAACATTATAAATATGTTTACAGTGAAAATCATTCAATGTTATTACAGTTGTCTAGAGCAAGAAATAGAAATATCAAAGATATGCCAAAATATTTATCCTTTAACTCCATTGAGAACTTTTTATATTTCAATGATATAAGTGATGAAATGTATAATGAAGTTGTAAGAATATACCTCTATGATGAATTTTAACTTTATTAATATATAGATAAAATACATTTATATAAATTATTTTCTAATAACAAAATCCATTTTGTGCTATCTTTTTATAATATTTTTTTGTACAATTTTTAATAGCATTTTTATATAAAAGATTTTATACAAGAAATACGAATATAGCAAAGTTTCTCAATACAGAAAAAGTTTTCACTTCTGATTGACATTTACTTGATTAGCATTTATTATGCAAAATATAAAATATTTGCTGTAAAATATCAATGTGTTTTATTATATTATTAATATAATTTTATTATTGCTTTTTATTATATATAAAACTTTGTTCGATTTTACAATCAAGGTTATAATATAATAAATACATTATTTTATACATAAATACATATATTTTATTATACATTTATTTAAATCCCACTCATTGCGCTGCAATGTACTTCAAATATGCTTTTCAAAATACCGAAAAAATTTATCGCAAATGACTCGGCATGGCATAAAATGTTTGAAAGGAGATGCTGGAGTGAAGGCTGAACTTAAGGTCGATATTACAGGTTTTCATTTTCAATGTATAAGATGCTTATGCCCTCTGAATTAATATGATCATGTAGGAAATTCAATCGATTAATTATCGATATTTTTATTTCGTTTCTTACATCTTACCATCATTACCATCTTAGCAGAGACGAAGACATGTATTAGGCTCGGTTCCACAAATGTAAGATTTATTGTATTTTGGAAAATTGTCCAATTTTAGAACTGAGAAAAAAATTAATCAGAATTGAAGTTAATCTTATATTTGTGGAATCGGACCTTAGAAATACAGTTGTATTATGTACATGTAACGAAGGCTGCGTTCCAATATATATACCAGTACTAAAAATCTGTAATATACAAAGTACAGATTTTTAACTTCAATAGTTATATTGAAGCCATAGTAGCACTTTTTCTTACGTCCAATGCCATTTTAGGTTACGATAATATATTATCAATAAACATTTTTGCAGCATGACAATGCTCGACCTCATGTTGCGAAAGTGATCAAGACATACTTGGAAACGTTGAAATGGGAAGTCCTACCCCACCCGCCGTATTCTCCAGACGTTGCTCCCTCTGACTATCACTTTCGACCAATGGCACACGGCCTGGCTGACCAACACTTCCGGTCTTATAAAAAATTGGATCGATTCGTGGATAGCCTCAAAAGATGATCAGTTTTTTCGACGCGGGATTCGTACGCTACCCAAAAGATGGGAGAAAGTAGTGGCCAGCGATGGACAATACTTTGAATCAT
>Ga0157364_1009261_pt1 | contig 10203 bp, 4 predicted proteins | sample AttsexASBM2_FD_111476 | JGI IMG/M metagenome (GOLD analysis project Ga0157364, IMG submission 111476) | Fungus gardens microbial communities from leaf cutter ant in Ribeirão Preto, State of São Paulo, Brazil - Atta sexdens ASBM2 | ecosystem: Host-associated > Fungi > Mycelium > Unclassified ... | reverse complement strand
CAATTTTCACTCTAAAAGATTTAGAAAGCATAGATATAAGTTTTACTATGTAAAAAAAATACTAAAAATTTATTACATTACTACATTTTATATACATATTATCATGTGAAAAATGATTTTCATGTAGTGTAATATATATGTTTATTCTTTGCAATTGCCAAGAATAGGATTAGACAAAGAACCTAAAATTTCACATCGCTTAGAAATCTCTCGGATATCAACATTTGTTACGTTTGCATCTATATTTTACTTTGTGTCCTTCGATTGCGCGCAAATTACATTTTTATTCATTGGAATCTGGAAAAAATCTGGAAAAATTGGTACACACCGGTGCGAGTTTACGCGAAGCAAGCGAGCGCGCGTACTTTACCACGCCATGCATGTAAAACGCCTCCTCCCATTGTAAAGTATTTCGGCAGCAGTGCTGGGAAATCGAATCAGCATGGACCGGCGCCGTTTCATCGCCGCCGGTTGTGATTTAACGCGTATTCCACCTACGCCGACAGAGCGCTTATAGCATTGGAAACGCTTCATTGTCGATTGTGTGTCGCACTGAAATCGAGCCTCAGGATCTACTCTCCTCTCTCGCTGAATATCGTTCGGCAGTGGCGACGGTGCGGACGGCAGCGGCACTCGAAACGGCACAGCGCATCTCGATACGCCGGAGTATTTGACTGATACAATTGAAACATCAAACATACAGAACTGATTGATCTCCCTCCTATACGACGTAAAAGAGAATGCCCGGTGGAAGTGTCAGCCGTTTAGTCGTGCGCGCGGAATCGCATTTGCGTCATACCAACGAATATCCCCGCGCAATCGAATATGGTTGTTCACCGCCGATGGGTATAGTGGTATATTTTCGTGTGTGTTTTTGTTTCTTCTTTCTTTTTCTTGTCGATTGTTTTACGCGTATGATTTTTCCGCCTACGTATGAAAGCACAAACGATTCTTTTATGGTAATAGAAATCGAGTTAGTAAATTTTGAAAAATAATCGTCTGATTGAAGATGTTCTCTCACTCTCTTTCTTTTTTTCTGTAAAAAAATAATGTACGGTATATATTGTCAAAATTAATTGCACATTTATTTAATTGAGAATATTAATTTAATTGAGAAATTAATCATTAAATTTTAATTTTATAAATAGTAAATTATTATTCTTGGACAACCCTTTTGTAATAAATCACAGGAAAAAGAATTCAAGCCGATGTGAGTCAACACAAATTAGTCGTACGCAGAAATCATTTATTTTTGTTTAAAAAAATATTTGAAATAAAAAATTCTTTTCAGACTTTTCGACTCTCGGTCATCCTAAATGTAAAATTAAATTAAAAATACTCAATAATTGTTTAACAAAGTAATGGCAAATATGGATGTCACTAGAGCTCATCATTAATTGTCATCAACTATTAAAAGCTTAATAAGCATAAATATCGTTTATTATATTTAACTGAATATTTAAATCGAACGTTTAAAATTATTATATTGCAATTATATTAAATTGCGACATGCTTATCCTTAGATATTATGAGAATATATTTAGTAATATATATTTTTAGTAATATATATTTTTAAAATAGTTTTTTATATATGTATAAATATTTATATATGTATAAATATTTCGAGAAATTTTTTCATTGTCCTTAATTCTTTGCGAATAAACCTTAATTCAAAATAATTCTGATAAGTCTTTTATTCTGTAAAAATCTATAATTTGATACTATTATAAGATCTTTAAATATGGGAATATTTCACTTCTTTGGAAAAATATTTAATTTCAATTCTAAAAAGATCTTGCACAAAATGACTTAAAAAATCAAAGTTTATTATATGTCAATAACGAAATATTTTGCAAGCATATATATATATATATATATATATATATATATATAATCTCTGTACGTACTACAAATACATGATTACACACATTGCACATATCCATTATTAAACTAATATGCTTTGTTATATATAAAATGTGCCTAGTATCAGTGCCGATAATACATTTTGTTATTTCCGTTCTAGGATAACTGTTCCAATTACTGTGCCTGTCTTTATACTGAAAGCAAAGATTGGTTGCTGCAACAATTTAGATAGTATAAAATATGGCACAGCATTTTTATATGGCAACTAGTATTGGGTCGTAGCAGCAAATTTTCAGTTGCGTTAATCTATCCGCAATGTCAGTGATTTCAATAGACTAACGCAACTAAAAATTTGCTGCTACAACCAAAAACTAGTTGCTGCAGCTATATAAAAAATGCTATATCATATTTTACTATCTAAATTGTTGCAACAACCAATATTTTTTTCAGTGTATTATTAGTGTGCTTTTGTATTTCGATAAGTCATAAAAAAAGCACAAATAAATAAGAAAAAAATTTTTTTTATTAAGTTAAATTATTAATGCACACGATACCGAAGATAATATTTTATTTTTTAAATATTAAAGTATTTTAAATATTTTTCGAAAGATATAAAGAATTTATATGAATCTAGTAATACATATCGCAAGATTTTAAGCTTGTCTCTATTAATGTGCCTTGTATTGGAGCTGAGAATGTTATGAGTGTACTTTGAAATAAATATAATTGAAATATTAACATAAAATATAATTACCTTAAATTTATTACCTGTTTTAATAACTATATGTTAAAATAAGTCAAATGGATAGGCACACAAATTGGGGGCATATTTAATAGGACCATCGCCGCTTAGAGGATTCACTAATAGGGACAAAAACATGTTTTCTATTTTTGTCAAAAGCATTATAAAGTATTAATATTTTTTTTAGATTAAAGAAATATTATAAGAAAAAGAAGTAGTTGAAAAATCGATGATTGCAAGCAAATAAAATTAAAGCAATACAATATTTAATAATTACAATATGTAATAATTAATTTAGTGTAAATAATAAGCAAATTGGCAAAAAGATATGTTAATAGGGATAGTTATCTTATGTAATTCTCATAACATCCGAGCGAATGGCATTACCCAAGAATCTTTCTCCCTCATAGAATTGTTCCAAGCATTCCATTATATTCCCATTCGATGAATCGACTACACACGCACCATGTGTCTCCTACGACATATACATAGGGGTTATTGCACGACGGACAAAAATATACGGAGTCGCGAAAGCCGATTTACATTCTGTATTTAGAACATATGCCGCGTACATACTCGTGCACGCTCGAGGAATACGCGTCTACTTATGATTTTATTTATAACAAAATATGAAATACAATAATTGCAATAATTTGCGAATTAATATAGAAAAGAAATACAAATATTTTGGAAATTGGTGTTACTTGTTTTCTTCGTGGGAATTCTTTGATCAATTTAAAGTCGATCTTTTAACATCGCAAATATAAGTATGTGTCATACAGTTTGTTTGAACTTTAAGAAAATTACACAAAAATATTATTAGGCATGGCATCAAAACACTTTAACCGAATATGGTCTCTGCTTATTTTGTATTATGTCAATTTAATTTTACATCTTTCTAATTTTCAACATGAAACGTTCCAATATCTGAAACTTAAATTTAATTTTACATCGTTAAAGTAAAACCAATTAAAAAATAATTGAGAAATTATCAATATTTCTTTAACATCGAACGTAAAATATTGCTATTCTGAAATACCTATCTAAAGTATTGATGTTTCATATATTCTTGATAAAGTAAGGGAACGAATCTCACGATAACATGTAACGAGTCAGTTGTAGAGAAGATTTATGAAGCGGATCGAATGGATCCACGATCGAGAGGCTTCTTTCATCTATAAGTACTTGTAATGGACTATTTCCGGTAACGCGATTGACTTTAATTATGAGCCCCCGAAAAGAATCGACGCGCCTTGAACGCTGCGGGCTATTAACTTTAATGGACGCAAGGGAAGATATAGTTTACAATGAGGCATTAAAAATAATTGAGACCGCTAGTCTCTCGACTGTCTTCGCTACGTTGCGCGATTGCATCATCGTTGTTCGTACAGCGTAGTTGCTATCGCGCGGCGCATACAGCGCAACTGCAATACACGCAGGTCGATGTAAATAGGAAGCGAGGTGAAAAAAGTTAATTGCATGTCAGCATAAATAACGCTCGTTTCGGATGTGCAGCACTGTTGTAAATTTCATCATGTCGCGACCACCATCCTCGCGAAGGAAAAATCGCTTCTTCCGGCCCACGGTAGATTAGGTTCACCGCGCGCGATTAGGTGCATACCGATAGCGGGATTTCAACTTCGCCGGCGGTCACGAGAGTCCTTCGGAACGTTACGTGGTTAGATTATTTTTGTAGGACTTGCGCGCGCGAGAGAGAGAGAGAGAGAGAGAGAGAGAGAGAGAGAGCTGCCAAGGACGCCGGTTCGCGAAATTGGTTGTACGAGAAATCAATTCCGGGTTGTGCACCTTGCGTTTTCCATTACTCACCGTGGCTCAATTCTATCTAAATGAAATGGAAACTTTCGCTGTGCCAACGTAAATGTTATCTTCGAAGTGTACGCGGTTTATGTAAAAGGTAGAGCGCCGTTACGGAATCGTAAAGAAGCAATCGATCATACTGTATGTTAAACGGAAGTGCAGATACCGCTTTTATATCCAAGTAGGAAACATGAGAGAAGCTTGGAGCCATAGTATTGGTTTAAGAAGTAGCGATATATTTAACACATCGATTATTAATACGTCGATTATATGAAATGAAAAATTCAACCGTTTAATATATTAATAAAATTAAACCTTTTCGATGCAAATTCGCGAATGAGCGAAAATTAAATAATTTCATCCTCCATTATATTTAATTGAAAGATCTAATATGAATTAATTTTTTTATTTGGAAGAATTTATAGAAATCCCAAAAATAGTTTATCGATTATACTGCGTATTGATTCGAATGCTTGGAGAAATAAACTATTGGAGAAAACATTATATTATATTTAATCCAGCTTATAGGACTGCAAAAAGTTAATTTTTTATATGTTTTATTTAAATATTATTTTAATTATCATTTTTTTAAAACAATATATATGACTAACATCAATTGAATTCAATGCTTTTTTTTTTAAATTTTTTTAGATTATTAATTATAAGTTGTTTAATTAGTATTTAATTCTTTTTAAATAAAATTTACACAGATATTAGGCAAGATCGAACTGAATATTGCTATATCTTCATTTATTTGTGATATTTCAAATATTTCTAATACATATATTTTTAATGCAAGTTTAAATTGTCTTCATTAATTTGTATAAATTTTAATGCAAAAATTATTAAAATTATTTTTATATATTATAATCATATTTATATAGGTGGTAACAGTGGAATTTAATAAGATTGAATAATTAAATTTTCCGAATGAATCAGTAGATACACAGAATATAATTACTTATGTTTATTAACTTTCAAAGGAAACGATGAAAAAAGGAGTTGTTATGACGATGAGACTTTAATGAGGTATCAAATAATTTTAAAAGCTTTCACTGCAAGCTCTAAGTTAATAGTCTCAGAAATGGACGAAGGAGAAGTCCACGAGATAAATACAATATTTTATATTTTTCCCGTGGCAATAGGTATGCAAATTCTCATTAATGTTCATACAATTCGTTTAATTCTCACTTGTTTTTCTCGCCTCGTAAATAACCGCCATGGAAATGAACTATGTCAAAACTGACGGGAAAGTCTCACAAATTTCCCATGACCGGGCATACGCATAAAACATGTGTCGTGATAACATTCGGACGATATCGTTTAAACAACATCCTACAGGGTTGCCACGTGCTTGACAATAAATAACATTTGTACCCGGCATCGGTTTCCGTCGGTTTGCCGTTGACACCGTTTATTTCTGATTAATTGAAAAGCTCGTGTCACCGTCACGTGTCGCCTGACGACATGCGCCGTGCAATTTGCCCTGACATACTTTTCGTTTTTTCTTCATCGCTTGGCCTTCGTTCCGGCTGACGGGTTGCCATATCGTAAGTTCCATATTTTTTCTCTTCTCGCGAAAATCGCGCCGTGAGTTTTTCATCGTTTGACTACGTGTCGTTGACTAGTTTTCGCTACCAAGTCGCGACTTTATTACTAAGGATGTGCCTCAGATAATAAATTCTGCATGGCACAACAATGAATTATTCGGCAATAGAAGAATCTCGAGGATATCTCCTTATGTCAAATTGATTATGTTGATATTTTCTTAATCTATTTCAAATCAAGAATGCAAGATATTCAATATTATCTTCGCATAATTTTTTCGTTACGAAAGCGATTTATTTAAAATATTTAAATGAATGAATTTTGAATAAATTAATTAATTTTTATCTTCTCTCAATTTTGTAGAATTAACGAAGTGTGAAATATTTTTGAGCTTATCAGGTTATGATATAAATAGGCAGCATAAAATCAAGTAATTACGCAGAGAAAATATTATATATATTTTAGCGAAATAAATGTATACTATAGAGAGCATCGTTCAATAATTTGTTCTGGGTGAGATTACAATAACGGTTCGCTGTTTTAATTTCATTTTCTATCTCACGAATCCATTTTTTCCTGCTTTATTAACATAAATTTGAAGTATTAATTAAATTTGCGTATTATATATGTTTTGATTTTTTATAAGCAGAATCAAATAAAAAAAAGTATTGCTATCTGTTTCGGAAATGATATATAAGTAATAAAGATGCGATAGCATTGGAAATACATTAGAGAATTCCTATATATCAAGTGAAGTGGATAATACATTTTGAAGTAAAACAGAGGTACTTAATAATAATTTCAAGATTATTGCTATAATGCACTCGTTTCTCGATTGGTATTAAATTACGGATGAAACTAGAATAATAGCATTCCGCGTACTTGATCGTACTTCTTCTGCGCAGTCGTAGGAAATTACGGGAGCTCCATACCTTGGTTGAAACCAGATCATCTCGTAATAGCGATGAAATTAGTCTACCTCTCACAATCAGCCGCACTTGCATTGGTAGAAACTCACAAGATATAAATTATATGTGAAAATGATCTTGACTATCCATTTTAAAGATTCTATATATACGTGTATATAAAGATTCAATGTAGAATTATGAAATATTTTAATATCTCAATTATACTATTATTATACTGAACATTATTGGGATATCTTTGGAATGATTTGCACACTAAACTTTTTTTATAAAATTATAGCTAGTATAATTTTACCGAACAATTGTAGCAGTTTTATTAGATCACGCTACTGAACTGAAACTACAAAATTATTAATTTTTTTTAAAAGACAGAATTTGTATTCCATTAGAGAATAAATTATTCTGGAAAAAATGCAAAAAATGTATGTGATTATCGAACAAAATATAGACAATATAACTGATAAAATAGTATCGTGGAAACTAATGAACTTAATACTGTACATATGGGTTTACTTACATTTGCTTTGATCACATAGAAACTGTTGCATTAGGTATAAAGATATCTCTGCAAAAATCAAGGCGATGATTATTTAAAATTGATTAACCATGAAGTTCGATTCCAATTATGCTGTCTCGTCTGGATGGATATATGATTAATTAAAAGCAAAATTGAAAACAATTTTAATGGTACGTGGATATAATTGACGCGCAGATAATATATGGAAGGATGACAAATAGATATTTTGCATATGACATGATTAATTATAATGCTCGTTTCTACCAAGCAGATTAACTTTTCGGTTCAATTTTTATCCTTTTTTCATTCTTAGAACTAAGAAAAGATTAGTTAAACTTAAAGATTAAAATTAAACTACATTGATAGAAACGGGCATAAATAACACTCATACACTGTTAAACTTATAGTGTCAAATTTAATCTAATTTAAGCCGCCACTGCTCCTCAATATATATTATTTTACATTAAAGTAATGGTTGAATTTGAAACTATACAGTGTCAAGTTGATATTATTGATGACTTAAATTAGGTTAAATTTGACACTATATATTTAACTATATATTTAACACTATTTTTACATGCGCCTAGTTTAAATTTGAAGATCTACAGCTTAATATATTGAGGCGTATTGCGATCGCGATAAATTTAATTCAATACAGATTTATAACAGATTTATTTTGTTGTATTCTTCTCGAAAATGCGTTTATCATCGAGCAGAATCCTGATGATAAATCGATTTTACTTTTGAAATATTTCTTTTTGAACACACGACAATTTCATCTCATGTAAATATTGCCGATCAACTTTTGCGGAAATGGAAGCGCGCAGAACAATCTGCTACGTTTTGTTGGAAATCGCGCGAATTCCGTTTTCCTTATTGAGAGACAATTGTGTTAAAATTTCATTTGCGCGAATGGATAGTTACGTCCCAGTACGGGGTTTATTGCATTGTGAAAATAAATTATTCGCGGAAAGTGCCGTTGCGGCACTCGCAAAATCTCCTCCCTTCAAGCGACGGTCCTTGCGACTGGATTTCCAGAATGCGGCAGGCATTTTGACTCGTTGTACGGCATCACAAACTTCGTTACGACCGTGTTTGCCGCGGATTTTAACTAACATGCGCCATGTCACATCGCACCTGCAATTCAATCTCTTATCTCCAAAATGATCATGGATGCATTTTTCAAACTTTATACATTCTTCCCTATTAATTTATGAATCATGCATGCATTTAACTATATACTTGCACATTAACATCGATAATTATTATTACATTCCTTGTGTTTTCCTTTTTATTATCTTGATCGATTTTTAACTTTGCATTAATACTTATGAATTTACATATTTTAAAAGAACAAAGTAATAAAGAAAAATAATAATTTGTAATTACTACATTAGAACTAAAGTTAATTATTAATTATTTCTAAAGTAGTATTAATAAAGTTAAAATAAGTTTTTGTGGAAAGTTTGATAATCGAAGTGCAGTTCCTAAAATTATTCAACAATAGCAACACTTCGAAATTATTGAATTTAAAATCAGCTTTGGTTGGCAGGATTACGTTTAATCCTTACGTCACTCTTGCAAGGAAGATTGCGAGGAAGATCGTAAAATGTCTGAATTACTCTTTTGCTTAAATGGAGATAGTAAATAGTGGGAAGAAATTTATTGCATTGTGGAAATGTCTATACCTAGACATACGCGAAAAAAGAGGAAACAAGTAAAGGCTACGAAGGGAGTAAAACTCATACCCTATAAAACTGTTGCCAGTTAAAACTATGTATTCTGATTTTTATCTTAAGAGGATAGGATGCAGAACTGTAGGATCGTTCCTCTTTTTCACTGCGACTGAATACCTGTTTTTCTCTTTTTATATAGCCGACCATAGATGGTAAAATTAATAAATTAATAAATTAATAAAAAAAAAATGATCAAAAAGAATAAATTTTTATAGAGATCTATCTACGCTAATATGTTAAATGAGATATAATCATATTTAAAGAACGTATAATATATAAAACTTTCATCTAGTGATGTTATTTTTGTTTATGTCTCTTTCTTATTCTAGAAAAAAAGGTATTATCAAATTAAATATAGCATCCAAATATTTCATTGCAATATTTTTTCTAATTTTACAAAGGATAAAATAATATAAACAATTATATTATACGTTGAAATAGGCGTTAAATATATTAATTTTACTTTTATTTATCTTTATTTGCAATTTATATCATTTTACTTAATTTAACTATACAAAATCTGTGTAAGACGGATCAGCGATCCCGCAACTAATTAGATGAGATCGTTTAAACAAGATCCTGCGTGACAACAAATCGTACTCGGAAATAATTGCATTGTCATCAACGAGAGGTTTATGGAAATTCGTGGCTAGACACTTGGCTAACGGTAACCCGGTATAACGAGGCGCGCACTGATGTTGGACGACAAATTATCGCGGCCTGTTGTCTACGTCACCCGCGTTACCTACGTTGCGAAGGCGAGTAATTTGCATTTAGAAGAAGCCCGTCTCCGGCTGGCAGCATTAATCTGATTTTTCTCCCGTAACCACCGCAGTTTTTAACTGACGCCTGTCATGATGAGCGCATTGCAGAATTTTCCGTTCTGCTCATTTTTTCGTCCTCCAGACATGCACGTAATTATCACACGCAGATGAGTATGAAGGATTGGAATGCATCTAATAAAAATCTAAGATGGCTGAATTGTCTAAAAAATTCTGTGCAAACATACAATGCATGAAAAAAATGCAGGTCTTTCTCAATAAATAGCGAATT
>Ga0157364_1009260_pt1 | contig 10203 bp, 9 predicted proteins | sample AttsexASBM2_FD_111476 | JGI IMG/M metagenome (GOLD analysis project Ga0157364, IMG submission 111476) | Fungus gardens microbial communities from leaf cutter ant in Ribeirão Preto, State of São Paulo, Brazil - Atta sexdens ASBM2 | ecosystem: Host-associated > Fungi > Mycelium > Unclassified ... | reverse complement strand
TCTACTTTTATACCTCTGGAAAGTACATCTCTAACCTATCCTAAAGCTATGACTAAGTTCTTCTAGATGATATTTCACCAAGTCACATGGAGTCATGTAACTTCGTGTCATGATGCTAACTAAGTCACAGTGCCTCACAAGGATATATGCTAGAAGCATAGGAGATGCACTCAGTGCACACTATTCCTCTAATATACCACCACTAAGCAATTATAAAATAATATAGGGCTCAAGAGAATCACCAACACAAGTGAACTCAAACTAGGCTAGCCCAGCAACCCACATACATATCACCCTCCCAAAGCAGTCCATGAAATCCACTACTTCCATTACTCCCAAAGCTAAAAGACGCAAAAGCTGGGCATTAGACATAGACAGGTATGATTCTAACATAGCTGATAGGGATGTCAGTAAACAGGAACACATCAGACCCAACTCTGACATGTTTAACAGTCTCCTTACCACACCTACGTGCTCCCATAACATTCAGAGCAACCTGCAAGAAAACTCTGGATACATAGAAACACATGGCATCCTAAGAACTAAAATCTTGGAATACCTACAAGATGACCTCATGACAACCAACAAAAACTTTACTATAGACAATCACATCCCAGTTCTTGTAGCTAATCTATATAAGACTATAACAAGCCAACAGAACTCTACTCCCATACACCAAGACTTTCTGATCTTAAAGGCCCTAAAGTCCCTTACTGAAGAGGTCAAATAAATAATGATCAAAGTCAACCAACAACAACTACCCCACAACCAACCCCAAACCTAAGCCTAAGTGTAAGTACACATAACCCAGAAAATGCCTATACTAAGCCCTATGCCAATGCTGCTACAAGCCAAAAAACTAGCCTACTCATAACCACTAACCCCTAGCCCAAAGTCCTAACCAACCCAAGCAAGACCCACTATCCAACATGTTCAGTCATTGTCTTCGACTACATCCCATTCTCTGACTTCAGAAAAGACAAAGCAACTACAGTCTAGGACATTAATATGTCTTTCACCTCTAAAGACACTCCATCTGATCTCAAAATCACAGCAATTAAATGAAACACCCAGTGAAACTATATTGTATTCACTAGAACCAACCAGACTGCTGCTATAGTCCTCTACTTTATCTCTGAACTCTCAAATATCATAGCTCCAGGCTACAATAAACAAGTTAAAGAAGATAAGAAGTAGTTCAAGATAGAATTTCAGAATTTCAGAACAGGCACATTTGACTACAATAGCTCAGGCATATATATCCCACAGACAATATACAAACATCTCCACAAAGTGAACCCTGAATATGTAGCCCTCAATATAGTTATGCTATCCCAGTGGATCTGACTAGAAAATAAACTAACTAACCAACCCTACTCCTCTATTGTCTTCACAGTAAACCCCTTTGACCAAGATGCCCACTTTCTTAGAACAGCTAAAACCATGGCTGTATTTGGTAGACTAGCAACCACTCACAAATGGACAGACTGCCCACCTATCACCCAATACCACTGCTGCTGATGTTTTGACCACTGCACCATAACATGCCAACAACCCCCTTAATGTAAGATCTGTGATGAAGAATATGAGAAGTCACATCACTACAATCCTCTAGTCCCTACCATAGATGATGCAGAAATATAAGTCAACCAGAATATAAGAGCCAACCAACTCACAAATCCATGATGCATAAACTACAAATATACAGGTCTCAAGGCCACAGACTATCTAGCAAACTGAACATATTGTTTAGAACATTTCCAACATTTAGGCAACCTACAAAACAAGACAAAGTCAAGGTTCAAACCTAAGAGTGCCAAACTGTTACCTAGAAACAACTCAGCCTTTGTTCCAATATCTTCCAACAATATCAACTAATATAGACTACTGGTGGATACCACCCCCTCAATTGAGAACATTCTCCAGAGTGCCTAGTAAAGACACCTGAATAGGATAACTGAAGGGACCGCCCAACAAGCCCTCACAGATATACAAAAAACCCTTTTTAAATAAATAGTACACCCATCTTATCCCCCACCCCTCTGTCACCAATCATCAAAATAATTTAACTTAATTGTAATAAGAAAGAGAGCACCATTCATGGTCTTCTCAATATATCTTCAATGACACTGACTTTTTCCTTCTCTAGGAACCATAGTGAGCCCAAATCTCACTCAATAGCACTAAAGGACCAGTGGGTTACAGAGCATAGACCTCAATCCTACCCACTACAACACAAAGTATAGATGATTCCCCACCACACATTATGACTTACTTCTGATCTTGTCCTGGTATAAAGATGGTGCTCTAGTTAGATCTCATTTAAGACTGGGATATTCAAATCTTAAACATAATCTATCAAGGTAACCCAACCACCACTATCATAAACTTATATAATAACCACAAATAACACAATAAATGTGCCACTGCCCTCCTTCATACTATTCCTTTGTCCTATAACTAGCCAACAATCATCACAGGTAACTAGAACATGCACCACTATCTATAGTCCTCCTCTCCAAACATCAACTCTAGTATGGAAACAGACTGCATGGTGGACTGGCTCATGATCCATAGCTATCTACTTCCAAACACCTCCAGCCAACACACCTACATTTTCTATACTTCTCAAGAAACTTCCTCAGTTCTTAACCTTATCTTTACAAATGGCCCAGCTACTCAACATGCAATCCCATCTGATTGGACAATCAAACCAGAATTTGCCTTTGATTCTGACCATCTAGCCATACAGTGGTCTCTATTCAACAATGTGACCTCTATTAGCAACTGCTGTGGAAACAGGTATAATATAAAGGATACTAATAAAAATGTATGGTCCTTAGCTTTTGTGGAAACCCTAGAACATCTCCAAGGGCCTCTGAATGTGCTAATGGACACCAATAATCCTATTTCCACCACTGACCTCAAAAACACAGTGTCAGCTCTCTTAACAGTAATAATATATACTAATGAGCAAGTGGCAAAGAAGTGCAATCCCAGCCTAATAGCCAAACTATGGTGGAATAAGACTCTCACTAAAATAGCTATCTACATACAACAACTCTGAGAGCTCCAATGTAAACACCTTGAAACACATGGTTTCTGAGACCCAAACCTGGACAGAGACATAAAACAGACATGCAATCTTTTCAAGAGACAAGTTTAATATGCAAAGGGAATGTAGGCCAACAAAACCCTAGAAAAAGCAGCAGTAGACAAGGTGTGGAAGCTTTACCAATGGACAACAGAACACAGAAACTATCCTATTCTAGCAATATCAAGAGGACCAGGACAGTCTCCTGCCATTATGCACAAAGAAAAGTGCAAAACCCTCAGAGCAACCCTCTATCAAGAATCTCCCCCTCTTTCTAATCCCATTGAAGCTGACCTATTATATAAATAAGATAATAAAATCCTCTTTGAGAAAGTCACTTACACAGAGGTTCAGGAAGCCCTTTCTTCATCAAGCTCAAACATAGCTGCTATCACTAGCCAGATTAACTATACTATACTTAAATAGGCCTGGCCACATGTAGGAGATAAAATAACCATGCTCATCCACCAGTGCTTTACTAATAGATACTATCCTTTACAATAGCAAAGAACAATTGCAATAGCATTTAAGAAGCCTAAAAAACCTGACTATATGTCAGAAATGTGAAGCCTAGATACTAGCTTTTTCATTTAATATTTCATTTTCATTTTCATTTGATTTATTTTTCTTTTCTAAACTTAGGGTTAGGGTTAGAGTGATATCATGATCACACTGTCACACATCTGTCACATCAGATGATATGGTCACAGTAACAGTAACAAGTAACAAGGTCACAGAGAAAGATATAGAAGGTTCTGGAAGAATGTCATCATACAATATATGTAACATATGTTGACCTTAAGGCAAACACATAGTCATTTAGAGTAGGCTAGAGAAGTAGTAGCATAAACTATGGTAGTTTAATATATAAGGTAAATAATCTTGTACAGAGTTTTCTATTAAGTTCTTTTGTATAAATCTTATACAAGGTTCTTTTTCTTGACATACTCTAAGGTTTTGAAATCATAACACTATATCCGATCTAGAGCATACTGCCTTATTACACTCCTTAAGTGTATGGGCAAGCTACTTGAGAAAGTAGTAGCCTACAGACTGACTTATCTTACAGGCCAATATAACCTTATCTTAGATTTCCAATTTAGAGGTAGAGCTAACTCCTCTACTTCAGATGCTATTCTCACTTTTATATATAATACTCAGAACTTATGGAACCATGGCCTAGCCACTTTTACACTAATCTTCAATGTCAAAGGTTATTTTGACTTTGTCAACCATGAATATCTTTTTAATGAGATGAAAAAACACTGCATTTCTCTCAAACTAGTAAATTAGACAGCAAACTTCCTTTCCAACTGAGAGACAGCAATATACCTTAATAGTACCTGAGGAGAAATAAAACCAGTCAAAAATGGCATTCCACAATAATCTCCTATCTCCTCTATCCTCATCTTCTTTACTCAGCAGGCCTACTTGACATTTTTAAAACACCAACCAATACTATCAAGATTCTAGAAAACCATGCCTGTAACCATCCTACTCACATCTCCATTCTTATGTATGTAAATAATAGAAAGCTAACTGTCTTCTCTCATTCATTAGACACCAACAACTATGTACTTGCTAAGACCTATCAATTGGTAGACCAATGGTTACACTCAGCTGAACTCTTTCTGGATAAAGATAAAAGAGAACTGATGCACTATACTCAAAGAAAAAGAAACAAAACATCACCTCATATCAACCTCACCAACCATGATGGTATTACCCCTACAATATTAGTAAACTCAACAATTTGCTGGCTAGGGGTCTACTTTGACCACAAACTTCTTTATAACTATTATGTTACCAAAATAGCAGTAAAGGCTGAGAATGCTGTCATATGTATCTCAATGCTAACAAATACTGTTTAGGGCTTATCACACTACTACCTCCACCTCCTCTACCATATATACATTCTCCCTATTATTACCTATGCTAGTGCTGCCTAGTGGACAGGCAAATAAAAACATATTTAAATACTGAATAAAGTCCAAAATAAAGTACTCCATCTAATATATACAGCCTTCCATACCACCTCTACTCATGCATTAGAACTAGAAGCATCTATTCTCTCTCTTGGCCTATATCTGGACTCTCTTACCAAATATACTGCCATCCACTTCAACAAACTTAGTACTAATAATCCTATTCTCCAACATCTATCTGACAACTGGTGCAATGAACAGAGCCTCTCAAATTCTCCTCCTCTTCCTATTAAACACAACTGCAAGTCCAAACCAACATAACTATAAAAAATAGCCATATTCACCTCTCCAGCCATGAACACATCCTTTCCTTTCTTCTTTCTCCATGGCAAAAAACACAGCTAGACTATGGAAAACACTTTACAATTCACCAATCTACTACCAATAAAGGCAAAGTAGTGGCTCACTACAACAGATTTGTCAACCAAGCACAATACTACTCAGAAACACTTCTTATCTACTTGGATAGCTTCCAAATCTCCTTTCTCAACCAATTCCACCAAGTTGGATCAGCAGTAGTAGAATACCACCAGAGAAGAGAAGTCTTTCACTGAAAACTTGGCCTTGGGGCTCAGCTGAAGTTTATGATGCAAAGCTTGTAGAACTTGTAACTGGACTATCAGAATCTATTTCCTTTGCATATCAACATTCTGAATTCTACCACATTCAACTATATGCTGACAACATCTCAGCTATATCTATAGCCTCTAATCCCAAGCCTCAACAGGGCCAGCTTATAGCATACATTTTTTACCAAAAGGCTCTTAAATAGCTTGACTCCTCACCATACCACCATTTCTCTATCTCCTAGTCTCCTAGCCATACTAAAATCAGAGAAAATGAAAAAGCCAACAAACTAGCAAAAAAACTACAAAACTCTAGAGCCAATTTGATACTACAACCACTGTGGCAAGCTGTCAAGCACATGAATACATGCTTACCAAATAGAAATAGATATGGAGAAATTGACCTCAAAATAGACAATATGGCCCTGCAAACTGCATTCTCCCATCTCTTCAACTCATTCTCCATTTTAAAGTCTTGTGCAACCAAAGAGAAATCTTTGGCCATCTTATTCAATGCAGAACAGGTCATAGCTACTTTGAAGACTACTACTAATCTGTAGTTTCTTCAGAAAGCATATCTTGCTCTTGTGGAGAAAAAATACAAACATGTAAGTACATCATCAATACATGCTCTTAATACGAGAACTACTACCAAATCCTTTGCAATGTCTCAAGCTCCATATATATACCAGATATCCTTGAAACCAAACAAGGCATAGCCATCCTAAGCAAATTACTTGAAAAATCAGATGCATTCACCAAGAATAGAACAGGTTTACCCAGATGAAAGCTACTTACTATTGAAGACCTCTTAGCTACTGAACATGATATGGAAGATTTTGAAGATGACTAAGAATAGCCTTGGAACCAATACATTATATCAAGCCACAACCACCATTCTCTCACTATGTTCTTATACTCTCTCTCATAATTTTCTTCTAGTCTATTATTTGCTACCATTAGCCCATGCTCACTCCCACAGCCAACATTACTAATCTGACCCACTCTAACATTCTCCTCAACCAGACATCTCCATATTATACCTTTAAACTATTATTGGATTTTATCTTATAAATATAGATACCACCCTGCTGAGGGGGTGTAATTACTTCAAACACTCACCATGTCTTAGCACTAGTTTTGCTTGTTACAGTATAGAAAATAGGAATAATAACAACAACACCAAGTCACATGATTGTGTAACTTGACTATAACACATATATCACACTTCTATCATATTTTGTGATACTTATGATGTCACATTACACTCCTTAGCTAAATTCAAAGAAGAAAATCAGAAAACTAAACTATTAAAAAAAAAGAAATTGAATAGAAATCATATAAGACTAGAAAAAGAAATAATAAACAGTGAGCATAACATAGAGTAAACAAGTAGTGACTACTTATCAGATGTATTGGTTGATAATAATGGGGCACTATAATACAAGTGTCAGACTGACAGTTGAAGACAATAAACTTTGTTTTTTCTTCTTATTTTCATTTTTATTTATTTTCTTATTTTAGAGTTAGAGTTAAGCATGATGTTACATGTAACTATCACAACTATCATCCATTATGACAAGGTGTCACACATTAGTCACACATATCACATGGAAGAATATAGAAGGTTCTAAAACAATGACATTATACTATATGCCAACAGCATATAATATACATTGTTAGATACAGTTCATATCTTGTTATCCAAGATTTGATAAAATATCTTGGTAGTCTAAATAAGTGATTAGTGCATTATCTAAGAATACAGAGAACAGGTCAAAATTGTCACATTTTGTATTCTCTTATCCATCCCAACTTACAGATAACTACTTACTTTCATTCATGCTCCCCAACCTCTTCTAGTGTAGATTAAAACTGTTTATTCCACCTTAGATGTCTTTGCTGGTCCAAGATAACTCCATAAAACTCCATTCCTTGACATCTGAGAATCACTAGTAGTTTATACTGTAGTAATCATCCTAAAAATCAACTAAAACCAGCATCTCTCTTCTAGTGTTAGCAACAACATATCTTGCTATTATGACTTAAAGACCTTAGGGTTGATTTATAAGAGAAACCTTGTATTAGGGTTAATACAAGAGAACTCAATAGAGAACTCTGTACAAGATTGTCTACCTTATATACTAAACTACCATGGTCCATGCTACTACTTCTTTAGCCTACCCTAAACAACCATGTGTTCACCTTAAGGTCAACATGTGTTGCACATATTATATGATGACATTCTTTCAGAACCTTCTATATCTTTCTCTGTAATCTTGTTACTTGTTACTGTTACTGTTACCATGTCATCTGATGTGACAGATGTGTGACAGTGTGACCATGACATCACTCTATCCCTAACCCTGAATCTAAGTAAAGAAAATAAAAGGAAAAAGGCAAAGGCAAAGGGAATTAAATAAAGAAACTAGTGTCCAAGCTTTGTATGTCTAACACTTGCTACCTTCTGGTGGTTTTTCACCCACTAAGTCTCCAATTCTTAATTCAAGATATATAACCTGTACAACTTGTAGAAACACAGTATATAAGCTAAAGCTGAAGATTATTCCAATTTGCCTTCTGTGTTCTTGGATAATGCATACTTACTTAATTCTAGACTTTTGAGATGCTCTTCTGGATCTCAGATAATAAAGTGTAAACCATGTCTAACAAGAATGACTTTTGGCTTCAGCTTGTATGCTACATCTCTACTAGCCATACTGATTACATATTTTGGAACAAAACTTGAGGAACTTAGTAAGTAGTGAGGTGTGTTATCACCAATGTTAGAATCAAAGATGGTGGACTTGTTCTGTTCTAGTTCTAGTCTTTTATTTAAGAACTTTCTTATTTTTTTTTACTTGAATTTTCCTATCTCTCTTTTCTTCCTTTTTTATCTCTTATTCTGAACTTAAAAGGAACAGTATGATATGACAGGATGTGACAACTGTCACCAACCAGTCATTCTGGTCACAGTTACAGTTACAATGTCACATGACATAGAAGGGTGATATCATGCATTATAAAAGATATAATGATCTTATTTACATAAACTTATAACATTTAGAGTAGGCTAGATATAAGTGTGCACAGACCATGTACTAGAGATATATAAAGTAAACACACCTGTACAAAGAACCTTACCAAGTTCTTTTGTATATAACAATACAAGTTTCTTCTTCTGACTCAATACTCAGTCTTAAGTTATAACAGCTAACACTAAAAATAGATTTTAGTTTTAGTTAATTTTCAGAATAACTAATATAGTGTAAACTACTGGATTATACACTAAGTATGCTACCTAGGGTAGTTGTCTGGAATGGAGGTTATTAAGTAAGTTACCCTGATTTCTAGTAATCCTTGAATGTTAGAAAATAGAGGTCTATAGAGTTAACAAGAGATCAGCAAGAATATCTGAGATAAAATAGAGATATATGATATGTACCAGATGAGGGAAAAGAGGTTATCCATAGGTTGGGACAGATGTAGTTAGAATAGAATATGATACATATAGCCTTTAGGATAGGTTAGAAGTCATATAATATAAACTACTAGCTTAGTATATATAAAGATAGATATATTGTACTAAAACTCTATCAAGTTCTCTTGTATAAATCCTATACAAGGTTCCTCTTTTGACTTGTCACTAAGTCTTAAGTTGTAACAATAAGAGTGATATATAATAAGTGAATATAACTGATAAAGTCAGAGCACAGGTAACAAATATTATAGTATACTTGTATCACATCCTAATCTAGTCACATGTATCCTAGCTCATAGATAATACATACTTTCTCATCTACTGTCAAGATGCTGAAGTCAGGATAGGTGATGTCAGAATAGACAGAACTCACTTTGAGCAGATATCTGCAATCAGTCACACAGAAAGAGGGTCAGATCAAGTATAGAAACTTATCTGAGAAATAGATGTGGAAATCCATGAGATTAGATAAGTATCCAAGATGTAGATCAAGCTTGGAAGCTTATTCATGAATAGATGATGTTATTATAAGTACAAACTAGTCTATCTTATATACTTCAGACTGTGGTTTGTGTACATATTACAACTAACCTATCCTAATATCTATATGCTTTCTATAAGGCCAACATGATGTTGTTAGACATGGTTCACACCTTGCTATCTGAGAGCAGAAGGTAGATCAGAATGATCTTCAGCTTCAGCTTATATGCTGTATCTCTATAAGTCACATGAATTGCATATTTTGGATTGGAAACTAGAAATAGAAAACTACTAAAAGATAGTGAGGTATGTCATCACTAACACTAGAAGAGAGATGTTAGTTTTGGTTAATTTTCAGAATGACTACTACAGTATAAACTACCAGATTATATACTAATCAGTATATCTAGGATAGCTATCTGGAATGTAACTGCTAAGCAAGTTATTCTAATTACTAATGATCTTTGGATATTAAGAGATAAAGTTCTATGAAGTTATCTTGGATCAGCAAGAACATCTGAGGTAGAATGAATAGTTTTGATTTGTACTAAAAGAGGTTGGAAAGTATAGATGAGTGTAAGTAGTTATCTGTAGGTT
>Ga0157364_1009259_pt1 | contig 10205 bp, 4 predicted proteins | sample AttsexASBM2_FD_111476 | JGI IMG/M metagenome (GOLD analysis project Ga0157364, IMG submission 111476) | Fungus gardens microbial communities from leaf cutter ant in Ribeirão Preto, State of São Paulo, Brazil - Atta sexdens ASBM2 | ecosystem: Host-associated > Fungi > Mycelium > Unclassified ... | reverse complement strand
TACTTTCGTGAGTTTGTGCAGACGGAACGCCAGCCACCTTTGTGGAAGAGTTGCAGTCTTCCCGTTAGCGGATTCGGTCCGTCAACAAGGCGTATCGTGGGTGATGTTCGAAGAGATGGAACCTGCATTTCCGCTGCGGTCAGCAAGATTGGCATGTGTGCTTCGCCCTTTTAACAAAATTAAATATCGTCAGGAAATATTAAATGCAATTTTATAATACAAACAATGATTAAAGGAGCATATAACCATACGCAAGCTCGTCTTAATTAGCATAAAATCATAATATATTAAAATTTTTTAACAGTATAAATTTAAACCATAAACATTTTAGTCAAGATTAAGTCATCTTGCGTATGTCATATAACTAAAATTTGATGTATAAATTTGATATATAAATTAATAAAAAATTACATAATTGTTGAAATATTAACATAACATAACATAATTATAAACGAAAAAGTGTATCCATTAGATGTTAGCGTGATTAATGATGCCGTGATTAATCATAAACGTTTCCATCTGAATTCGCAACATACGTTGTCAATCTGCTGTATTTAAGATTTTTTCAAATATGATTGTTCGTAGAATGTTCCTTAAACATTTTAATTTTTTATTAATGATAATTACGGCAGTGTCTTGCGCCATGTCGAGGCACTATCGTGTCTCCTGATTGTTGTGAAGACATAAAAGTTCCAATTTCTGTTCACAACGATTCTTACAAAATTGTTTCCAAGATTTGGCAATACTGAACGAGTTTTTTTAATTTATCGATTGATCAATCGTATTATGCGCAAATGCAGCTTTTACGAAAGAAAATTACATTTGTGCACAAAGCGATTGATCAATCAATGAATTAAAAAACTCGTTCACTTTACATGAAAACTAGTTTAAAAGTGTGTATCATTGTCTCGCAATAATTTTGATATTTGTAAATTAAAGAAACGAGATATTTTTGTAAGAAAGATTATTGATCGAAATAAAAAATAAAACAAAATAATATATTTCTTTACTTTTAATCCCAAATTTAATTTTCAGTATTACATTATGTATTAAGTATACTGGGAATAAAATGTGAGGAAGGAATCTTATAATTCAATATATGGAGTTTAAGGTGCTCAATGTAGATTGTGAATTACTTTTGTTCGATTTAATTTCTATATGTTCCTTTACAGCATAGGAGACTCTCACGTTAATACTTTGATTGCCATATTTTTTGCCAAGGCTCTGTCATCCGTTTGTGAGTAATGGTTTTATTTACTCAATTAAAAATAATTTTACTATACTTCAAACATTAAAGAAATAATATACTTAAATTATATTAAAACAGAGAAAGCAATAAAGTATTAAAATAATTTACTAGATATATCAAGCTAAATGCTAAAATCAATTTGGCAATTCAAATGTTAAAGACTGAAAAATTTCAGTGGCTATGCTGCCAAGAGCGATGCCCGAAGGTCTTGACACTACGTCGAGTCTATAAGAGGATTACTCAGGTCGTGGGTCAATCGCGTGGGGGCAAGAACTGCCAGTTAACGCGTGACCTGAAACGCATCGCTTAGAGCATTAGAGGCGGTGTCGCTGCTGAATCACTCAGCTATACGATGCATGCGTTATTCATATCCCGTTCTTAATTATCCGATTAGCACTTTGCAGATCTCTTGACAACTGACTTCGGCCGGCGGAAATAGTGCAGACAAGAAGTGTTTACAGAGATTCCGTGAAGTCCGTTTACAGAGATTATTAGAACAACTATTCGCTCGCCTTTAAGTGTATCAAAATGTTTTCTCTATTAGTGATAGCGTTCAGCAATCTTCAATAGTTTCCTAAGTATATAAGTGACAGATTATCAGTGGAAACGCTCATTAGAATTAATTACTGATATTGCAAGTATATTAACTCTGCAAGTATATTAACTCACAAATCGAATTGATATACAATTTATAGAATTGATGATTGCAGTTGCTTATTCACATAGAGTAAGGTTATTGAAATCGTATTACTTTTTATTTAAGACTCACTAATTTAGAAATTATGAAGAATATTTTTAAGCTTTTTACAGCATAATAATTGTACTCTTTTCTCTTTCTTATATAATTTTTTCATAATTTTTTTGCACTGTTATAACGTTTAAATAAAGATTTTTTTCAGTATGGAGCAATTTTGGCAACGAAGAAATTCATTGTCTAAAAAAAAAATCGCACCATATTCATTTAAAATATCATGATAATGCACAAAATTGAAAAATTACAAAAGAAAAAGAAAAAAATTGTATTTTATTATGCTATTAAAAACTTAAATATATGTTGAAGAATATATGTCATAATTTCTGAAATACATGATCATTTCAAGAAGTAATTCAAGGAGTTTCTACGTGAAACGAAATAAATACTTCGTAGATTTATAATATATATATTTTTACATAATGAATGAAATAAAGTGAAGAAATGGAAAAATATTAAGTAACGTATGATTTAAGAAGTTAAATTAAAGAAGAAAATTATGGTCCAATTTAGGAAATTACATTATAGTGCGAATTAGGAAAATAGAACATTTTTTAATCTTTTATTTATTTTATCTATAAAAAAATGTAAATGCAAACTTTAATCTTATTAATTTAATTTTAATAATATTCTAATCACAACAAATGGTCAAGATTTAGGCTATTTAACTTATATTTTCTATAATTCTGCTACGAAATACGTTGAAAAATAGCAACGCTATCATGATTTTTTTATTTATGTAAATAACAAAACTCCTGTTGCACTTTATGTCACGAGTATAATACACGAGTAACATTACAGTACCATGTAGTTCTTAAATAACCCGTAAGAAAGTATATAAATACAATAATTGAATTTTTAAGCGAGATAGTAAGAGTCGGTGCGATTTCGGCAACTTTACCTTATAGATATTATTAAACACTTCATTTAACCGATGGTTTTTTTCTTCTATTTATAAATACTTCTTGGTCGAATTTTACTTAATATTATTAATTATATTAAGCAAATTTTTTTAAAGCTACGAATACTAGAAATAAAAAGAAATTATATAATAACTTTAAGTAAAAAAAAACAGTAAAAATTTTTTACTTTGAAATCTTGAAATCTTCAAAACTTTTTACTCGTATACATAATATATTTTCTTTAGACATCTGATGCCATATTATTGTTTTAGAATTCAGTTTTTGTATTTATCCAAAAGATTTCTGTGTAAAGATAGATGTAAAGAATTAAAATACAATGACGAGATAGTGGCTGTGAATATACTTAGATCCAATTTCGAAAAGGTGTTATCAATTTATTACCCTAACAGCACAAGACATCCTCAGGATGATTTGGGTCTTAAATATCCTGGACATATACACATGTTTATGATATTATATATATATATAATATATAGATGAAAATTTCATAAAACAGCGAATAATTCGCTTTCACAAAAGAAAGATGTTTTTATGAGCATAGTGAGATAGAAATTTTTTTCTCATCCAAACTATCTCATCCAAAATATCGTAGGGATAATTAATTTTTTAAATTTTATTATTAAGACATTTTTGGACAACGATTACCTTATTAATTTTATTTTTGACACGATCAATATACGATTAAAGTCTCTTTTGAAACGTAAGACACTAAAACAAACAGACAAACCTAACAATAATAATAAAATAACTTCTGTTTATTATCCCATTTTTGCCTTGCATTTATGACAAAAAAAAGCATCATTAAAAATCTGAATGTCAAATTGTTTTCTTCAGTTTAAATGAACTTAACGGAATCATCAAAGCACAAAAAGATGTTCTTTCTCACGAGTCGAAAAAAAATGTTGTGTACAAGATTAATTGTAAAAATTGTAACGCTTTTTACAGACGAGTGGGACAGGCGAGTCGTAAGTTAAAAATAAGAATTAACAAACATAAAAATAATATTAATAAAAAAAGTGGTAACTTACCTGTTATTTTTGAATATAGTTTACAATTTGATCATGAATTTGATTGGATGAACATCAAAATTTTAGACAATGAGATATCTGGATAAAAGGTTAGTGTCCGAAATGCTCAATATCAAAATGCAAGACAATGGTTTAAATTTGGTTGAAATTAGATACGGAGTTCTTGCACCATGCTTATACGAACATAATAAATAAATTTTAATTCTTCTGATTGTTATAACTCTGTACTCAAATGTCTATCTACATGTTGTTTTTTAATTCGATAACTTCTATTTCTTTGCCATTGTTGTTTCCATTCTTATAATATTTATTTCTTATTTCGTTCATTTACATATATGAGTCTGCGTTAACACTGCAAATGTCTTACAAGAAATTTAGTCTGATTTTATCAATCTTAATTTATTTTATTGTATATTATTGTATATTATTATATATTATTGTGCATTATGATATGCAGATAAATCTCCATAAGAATTTGTTATCGTTCTTTTTTAATTATCTTTCTGAATGATATTTTGATTTAGCTCGCACTTATAATTAAACAGCTAACTGACGATTACACATTCCAGATTTGGTAATCTGTGAGATTTCTTTGTTACACTCGATTTCTTTGATGTATGACTATAGGATGATTATCAAGAATTATTACGCAAGACTTCTGAGGATGGCTTGAATTGAGCCGAAATTTTCAGTTTTTATATTTATGTAAGATATACGATTGAAATATATGTTTATAAGATAATCACACCAATTATTAAGTTTCTTAATTGCTCGTTTTTTCTTTTATTTATTATTTAAAAATTTCATAATGTCCTGAGACTTAACAAATTAAACACCTAAAAATATTCTAAACAATGTTATAACATTCTAATCCGGAGTTCTAAGAATGTACGTCTATAATTTTGAGGATTTATTTGAGTTTTTCTGATATTCGAGAACTGTTGCTAAATGATGATTTCTCACATATAAAATTTAATCAAGCTCTCTATATAACTAAGTCTACATAACCGAAGCACAGACGTATCATAATTTCTTTGTACATGATTTTCGCATGCACTTAGTGTGAGACATAATTATATTTTTATCATTATATTTGTTCCATTTTATATTTGTATCATCGAAGCTAATGAATATATAATATTTTATGAAATATTTTAATCTTGCAAATTCGGAACACTTTATCCAAAAAACATTCCGAGGAATGTTCAAAAGACATAGGGACGTCTTCTAGAGCTTAAGGTCCTTTTAAGATATCTCTTAGAGGCATATGCTATATAGAAAATGGAATTGTCCCAAAGATTAGGATAGACATTTTTAGAACACATCTTTGGATTATCAATTTCCTTGTCCTGTCAATGAATGTGGGACATAATAAGATGCTCATTTGATAGTTCATTGGATACCTTCATAGGATTCCTCAGGACTCTCTGTGCTATTAGGCTAAGGATCGCAATAATGCAAACATATTGATATTTAAAGGCATATAAAAGATATATAAAGATAAAAGATATCAAATAACTTTAAAATAACGTTTATTATTAAGCATTTTAAATATAAAAAATATAATTTCTATATCCTTTTTGATGAAAAGGAATTTTTTATCGTAAAACCTAATTTTTTGCTCGAATTTTTACTCTGAAATAAAAAAAAACCTGTTCTTTTCATCTCTAAAAAATACACACACAACATCTCGTAAGTTCTCATTTTCTAATTAAGGAGATTGTTTATTTCACATTATAGAAACTCTAACGATTCAACCTGTTTCAATATTTTTCTCTCATTACTAATCAATTAAATATCATGTTTCTGTCTTAAAAATACGTAGCTTTTTAATGAAATATATGTTCATGGTGCGATTTGTATCTGTAGAATGATTAAGTGCACATGCCCCCTTTAAAATTGTTATGTACGTACGCAACTCGTAATTAAAATAGCAACTAGATAACACCTAATAATACTTGTTAGAAATATTAAGGTGTGAGTGTTATTTTGTCGATACCGTCTGCATCAATAACGCAACAATAAAAACATCGATGTTTGCGTGTCCATGATGTTTCCGGTTAAATAGTGTCCTCCGTTCCGCGCGCGAAAGGTCCCTTTCCTGTCATGCATTCCATCCGTCACTTTGCATTCTTTTGCGATTACGTTTGCTGGACTGGAATAAAGCACAATGCTCTTTATTTCATTAACGAAAAATAAATAAAAAATAACTTTATTGAAAAATAATATTTATTTTTGTAACAATTTTAATTTAATATTTTGTTAGTTCTTCTTTGTCTTTTATTACTTCTTTTTCCAAGAAAATGCAATAAACGGGTGCTTTATATTTTTATATAGCCGTAGCTGTAATAAATAGCTTTCTCTAGAATGTCGACAGATTTTATAAAATATAAATTATAACGATTTTAAAATAATGGATAATTTAAAAGTGAAATGTTTAATACAGAAACCCTCGCACGTTTTGCAAATTATGTCAATTATCATGTCAATGTGACTTTGTTATTTGACAACATTTAATGTCTTGATAGCATCTCTTAACGTTTATTTTAATCGCCATTCATAAAAGTCTATTTACCGGAAACTTTACGCGGATGATTTAACTTTCTGTTAAAAGAGCGATAAATTAACAAATATTGATATATAGTTTATAATGTGCATCCAATCAAAGTAGAGACATTTGAGTTATGATGATTATAATCACATCGGAAGAATTAATTAATTAAAGCCGAGCGAGCAAGAGTGTAACCCAGCAAACGAGAATGGATTGAAATGGATTAAAATGGATTCAAATTTTCAGAAATACGGATTCATGAATGTTAAAATGAATCCTTTTCAATCCTGAATGCATTTTTATTTATTTATAGGAATTGCATAGAGCATATCTCTATGTCTTTCAATCCAAAAATAATATTAGCATTTTCTGTGCGTAGTATCGTGAATACTCAATTGAGAATTGTGAATAGAAAATATGATTTTTTTAATTCAATTAAATTAAAAAATAATATCAGCAATTTCTATGCAACGTGAACTGCTCAATTCAATATTCTGAATATGAAATGCAGTTTTTCAATCTAATTGAATAACAAAAATTTTTATTTAAAAATGGACCATATGCTATTTAAATTATTTAAAATTATAAGAAATTTTTCGTTTTAATCCAACTAAGTTAAAAAAATTGTAACATAAAAATAATTGAGCTATGTTTATTTGTTTCTCTTTAATTAGAAGTAAAATGAATGATCGATGTGAATACTCGCAAACTCAGTCAAACAAGTCCGAATATTAGATTAATCCCGGCGCGCGACATCGGCCAAACGAGATTAGATTATCCGACACTTACCCAATATTGTCTCATAGTAATGTAAATTGTTTATACTTTATTATATCTGTTAAATGATGATATTTTTATTATATCTATATAATTTCGTTACTAGTTTACTAGTTGTAATTGAAGTAAAAAATGAATAGCACATTTATCAAAGATTTATCGAAGAAGTGATAGTAGGATAACGTAGAAGAGTCATAATCCAGAGATTCTAAATTCTTCGAATCCCAAGATGCATTTTTTAATGCCAATTTGAAGTAGTTAATTTCAGGTATAATTATAAATGTCTTAGGAATAAAATTTGTCTTAGGAATAAATTTGTTCCTTAAAGATGAATATTTTTTTTTTTTTAATATTAAACTAGTGTCAGTTCGCATCCAATCCATTCAATCCATTTTCATGAATTTAAAGTACACATTAAAAAAATTTTAATCCATTTTAATCCATTCTCATTTGCTAGGAAAGTTATCACGAATACGCGAGAAGATTCGTTTTATAAAAATAAAATTTTGAGAGATTTAAAAGAACACACGAGATTATTGTACTTTTTGCAATCCTTTGATTAATGTACCCTATTTAATTAATCCTATATAATATTTATATAATATTTACAATGTAATTAATTTGATCTATGTGCATAATACAAGGATCATTAACCGAGACAAAAAAAACAAAATTATTAATTAATGATAATTAATAATTTTAACTGATAATCACATACATCATTATGCAATGTAATAAAAGAAATTTAAAAAATCAAGCATATTATATTTTGTGTTTAATTTTATGATTTTCGATGATGGATCCAGGTTAGTAGCACACAGCGGTTAACAAAGCGCTAAAAAAAGCGCATTTTTAGCGCTTTGCTGTGTTACTTGGAAAGATTTAATTAAATATTTTGTGGAAATGTTATGTATGAAGTGGGAGGTGTATAATTACGAAATTACGTTCTTCCATGTACTTCACTATTTGTTCCTAAATGATTATGAAACCTCACTGATAAAGAAGTTGGTATGACTCCAATCCCATTATCAGTTAATGGTATCAGCAGTGCTATCGATTCTCGTGAATGACGATATAAGGCTTTGGCAGACTCAGGTAACGTTTTTCTATTGATAATAACATCGTGAGATTTCAACTTGGAAGTTCTTACGCATGATATCGAAATTTTACTAGAAACACAATCTATATGAAATTTTCCGAAATATAATTTACTTTTAAGACAATCCTTTTCTCTCGCGTGCCTGTAGTAACATGTGTACAGTTGCACATTGCGATGAATCATAGGCCTGTTCTTTTTGAACTTAAGTACAAAGTCTTCTTTTTCTTTCCAGGAGGAAACAAGTGGAAGAAAGATGAACTAGTACAAAAGTTCAGCAAAAAAGAACAATTTTCTTATGTCCATTCATATATCCAGACATACCTTGATCAAAAAATTCCCGGAATTCATTTAGAAAATTCAAAATATAAGTTTTATTCGTCAAAAGTGATATTGTCCCCTTCAAAGTACTCTCCATCGACTACAACTTATGCCAACGCTTGATCCAGCTCTCAAACATTTCTGGAACTCTATTGTCGGTAGCCATCAGAGCCGTCTTCGATTTTTCCATTACCTCCTTTCGGCTGTTAAAACGCGTAATGGTTTTTCCCCGTAATGGTTTTTTGACTCGATCGAACAGAAAAAAATCGGCGGGAGCCATATCAGGTGAATTCGATGACTGTTGGATGTTATTGGTTTCGTTCTTGGTCAAAAATTCACGGATAATGATGGCACTGTGCGACGGTGCGTTATCCATGTACTTCACATGGTGCAAAATCCACGAATTATTTTCTCACAAATCCAAAATCGAAAATACGTGCAGAGGTAGATATACTCAAGACGGCGTAACTTTTACAAATGTCAAGCTATGGTGATAAAATTTGGTGGGAATGTCAATGATAGATAGTGGCAACCTAATCAAAAAAACAGAATTCAAATCAGCTGACTCAGAGCATCACCTGGTGGTAATTCCGGGAACTTTTTGATCAAGGTGTACATAATACATACATACATGCATGTCCATGGATATTATTTTCACAACTAAAGATGCTATTCATAATTATTCACATTCGCGTATATCCAATATATTTGTGTATATCCAATATGTCGTTGTGTATATCTAATATATGAAATATTTGTAGCGATTTTATCTTATATATATTGGAATACTTTGGATCATTTCTCATTGAATAGTTAACATGTAAATATGCGAATAAAAATCATAAAATATCATTAATATAAATGTTATCTACATATACAATAAATAACATTTTTTATTCTATCTTCATTAAATTTTTGTATTGAATTTGACTTTAACATATTCGACTTTTTTAACATATTAATTTCATATATGTGATTATGTTGAATTGATATTCTTGATTCTGTTAATTGATTTTATATTAAATTAATATTCAACATTTTTAGTGTTAAAATAATACAACATTTGAGTAAATGAACAAATAACATAAAAATAATGTATTTTAAACGCATAAATTATTAAGATAAATGAATATATTATTAGGTGTACAACTTTGCTTCCGCCGTTTTTTTCCGAAATTCGAGGCTTTATTGTAAAAAACTGATTATACATTTATGATTCAAAGTATTGTCCATCGCTGGCCATTACTTTCTTCCATCTTTCGGGTAGCGTACGAATCCCGCGTCGAAAAAACTAGTCATGTTTTGAGGCTATCCACGAATCGATCCAATTTTTTACTTCTTCATAAGACCGGAAGTATTGGTCAGCCAGGCCGTGTGCCATTGATAGAAACAAGTGATAGTCAGAGGGAGCAACGTCTGGAGAATACGGCGGGTGGGGTAGGACTTCCCATTTCAACGTTTCCAAGTATGTCTTGACCACTTTCGCAACATAGGGTCGAGCATTGTCAT
>Ga0157364_1009258_pt1 | contig 10205 bp, 5 predicted proteins | sample AttsexASBM2_FD_111476 | JGI IMG/M metagenome (GOLD analysis project Ga0157364, IMG submission 111476) | Fungus gardens microbial communities from leaf cutter ant in Ribeirão Preto, State of São Paulo, Brazil - Atta sexdens ASBM2 | ecosystem: Host-associated > Fungi > Mycelium > Unclassified ... | reverse complement strand
TCGGAAAATAAACAAAACGTAATACAATAAATATTTTGCTTTCTAAGGTACGCTGATAATATAAAATAATTATCGTAACATTACAATTATAATGTATAACGGAAAGGACGCGAACTACTTACAGTCAATTTTTATATGCTTCTGGTGTCAATTTATAAAAGGAATGAGAATCTTTCGATTATAAGTAAACGGAGAACGCAAACATGAGTATAATCCTGTAGAAAACATATATGTAATATAAATGAAAATATAGCGCAATTGAAATAATATAACTGGATATAAATTATAATATAACAAATTTATAACGTTAGAAAACGAGATGAACCATAAAGACTAGCATACTGAAAATGTAATCGCGATCGAAACGTCTATTGCTAGCATTCTTTATTAAAATTTCAACTTAAAACATTTTCGTTTCCTTTTTGTTTTTTTGTACTTTCTACTTATCTGTTCTGTTATATAATAATTTTTTATATAATAATTTTTCGGTTAGCCCTCTTTTTTCTTTGTTTTTTTTAATAAATAAATCTCATGTAATTCATTAATTGATTAATTAATTAAAATGGATTTTCTAATTATCTAAATCATGATATCTCTATTTATACACTCTATTTATATATACGATTGAAATATCGGATTTGTTTTATAGAACATAACATTTTCAGGCTAAATAAAATGCTTCTCTTGATAACACAGACGTCTGAAAGATTTATTAAAACATCCACAATTCAGTATGTTAAAATGATGAAGTATGTTAAAATGATGATCTTTATTTTTCGAACGTCAGCTATAGACGTTTTTACAACTTTTATGTTGTACAGATCACTATTTCAAAAGCGTTCTCTTTTTGACCCGAATTAAACACAGAATCGTACAATCTACGCAGTTCATGCCAGATGTATGATAGATTGCCGTACGATTGCAAAAGCCTGCGAAGCGACGGTGTATCATAATAGCGATCTATCACGCTGACACGATCTCGCATGCCAAGCGCCGATATCGATGAGCGTTTGTATGAACGGCTCTTAACCACTCCCGTGTGCTTACATAGACGCTCGCGAACACCTGTAACGTCTCATCTCCGACGAAGAACGAGAGTAATTACGGAAAAGGAAGCTGGAGGAACCCTCGCATTAAAAAGCATCACGTTGATGATTTTGACAGGCGGATCGCAAGGAACCTTCTGCGTTATCTGCTCCCACAAACGTGCTCAGAATGTCGATCAATAAACTCGGTTGGCCTCCCTCTCGCTCTCTCTCTCTCTCTCTCTCTCTCTCTCTCTCTCTCTCTTTCTCTCTTTCTTTCTCTACTTGTTTATGTATCTCTCTCTCTAGCGCGCAACTCTCGCATTTTGACGAATATCGTCAGCTAATGCAAAGAGGAGATTGATGATAGACATTTGCATTCCACACGATGACGGGTATTTTTTATTAAGACCGAAGATTTACGTTACTTAGAAATTGACTGAGACAAGGTACCTAGAAGTAGACCAGAGTAGCAGATATTTCAGAATAAAAAAAATATATTGTTTATCTTGGAAGAAGAACAAGTTCTTAATGTTCTTTATTTTTAATTTCAAACAATGAAGATAATAAAATGAGATCTGAAAATTTTTATTGTCGGTTTAGCTCTAAGTCAAATAATCATAAGAAATATGACAAAATTGTGCTAATTGCAAGACGAATTAATTTCATTTAATCAGTTAGTAATATAATATGAGATAATATTTTTAAATTTAAGTTTAAGTACGTCTATATTAATTACATTTTATATGTACGTCAACATAAAATGTCAGTATTACATCCCTGATGACCTCATGATACTCAACATATTAAAATCGGAATAATTAATGTAGATGCATAAAGGATATCTGTATAGTTATTAAAGTCGTGCAATTAACGCAAACAAAGACACGATATCTGCGTATATCAAAATGATTGCTCTGTTATTCTTCCAGCAAATGCTCCAGTTCACACACAATGGGATTCTGCATCGGTGTGCACGGATGGCATGTCGTCCGACAAGTGTATCCGCTCAAGTAGAAAACGGCTGAATGTACGAGAGACTTTACGCGCAGAACCTAATGGATCGTGTTGTTGTTGCTGTTAACTTTCATCCCTTTACGAGGTTTACCGCTCTTATTATCAAGCCTTCTTCAGTGGGTTAAGCATTTATAACAGTTACATGAAGAAAGGACAAATGACTGCATCCCTCAGCTGTCACAGTATATTAATATTAATAATTTTTAACAAAGTATATATTATTGTTTTTTAATCATTGGACGAATATTGTTATTATATTTTTATCAAACATTTTATTTATTTATTTTATCTCGACTAGACCTTATCATATATTAGATAATTCAAGATGTGATTTGATTATAATCGCATTTTAAAGTTCAGAGACAATTCATCTTTGCATAAACATATCAATCTTATAAGCGATCAAATGATAAGCATTAATCTCCATTAAGTATTATATATTCACGTTGTAAGTAAGAAAATATCATGATTGTTTACACTTTCTTAAATTCATAGTATAAATATTTTTAGTAACATTATGCTTTTAATCTTAATATGTGGTTTTAATATACGTAGGTAATCTTAATTCCTTGTAAAATATTAGATATCAAAACGTCATGTTAAGAAAATAATGTACTTAAAAAGATTAACGAAAAAGCAATGTAATAAGATGAAGAGGAAGAAAGAGAAGAGGGAGGAGAGAGAGAGAGAGAGAGAGAGAGAGAGAGAGAGAGAGAGATGGCAAGAATACTTTTCATTTTCATACATATATTAAAGCACTTTCTCATTATTATGTATTCATCCGATTGCTTCTTATTCACAAGAAACAATGTAATGAAAAAAAAGAATGTATATTCTGAAAAGCATTGTATATTTTGTTGAAAATGCAAACATAGACGACAGAATAAATAATAATAACGGCAAAGAAATGGAAACAACGATGGAAAAGGCAGAATTATATCAACTCCATTCCCCGTTATATATAACGTGTCCCAGAAGCATTAAATGTTTTCCCAGAACATATTTTTCCAATGGCATGAGATATTTGGAATTTCTTCGTAACAAAAAGAGAAGGCAAAAAGAAAATTTTTGGTATCTTAATAAGAGTATTTGACGTTTGAAATTTTTGAAATAAAATTCGGTTAAAATCACAAAGAAAGAAAAAAATTTTTCGAAATAAAATTCGGTTAAAATCACGAAGAAAGAAAAAATTGTTTTCTAATAGAACGATTATTTGTACTTTTCATGTTAATAATACGATATAATATAATTATAATTTGCACTGCACACAAACTCTGCAACACTTGATAAACTATTGCCGATATCTCGTTATTAAAATAACTGCTTGTTTTTCATAAAACATTCTCCAATGTACGATTGAAAGAGCATCCGGTGGTACTCAGGACATGCAATCGGTGCTCAGTCAACAGGATGTCTGATATGAAGAAGCGAGAAAAAGCTGCGGTAGAGAGTGTCAGAGACGTCGATCTGCAACCAAACTTCTTTCCGGATTCGTTCACGTCGCGATCGATTCAACGAAGTCGACGCAGCCTGGAAAGACCTAAATCATCGTGGAAATCCTCTGTCAAGAGACGGAGAATTCTTCTATTTTCTCGTGACAGTTTCGCCCAAGTCGTTTCGACAGTTACTACTGAAGAAGACTTCACCATGATTTGTCGCGATCGTTTGTAACAACAATCAGAAAATGGACTATTCATGCAATTTATCAGATTTTCTTTCTTTTTTGCGAGCGGACAGCGGACAAAAATCGTAATGGAATTTCCAAATAAAGCTGACGTTTCCACAGAAAATTAAATAAAAACGCATATCATATTTTACGCTCGAATCACTACATTGATTGCGTTGAATTTGACATCTTATTTTCATTGATTTTTGCGTAACTCGCTCGCAAATTATGAAGCCAAACATTACGAGATTTCCACACAAAACAGTTACACTATAGAATACGCGTGCTCGATTTTTTCAAAATTTAATTAACATTTTAATTAAAGTTATCAATTAACATCTTAATAAAAGTTACCAATCAAAGTTATAAAACAATAATTCTGAAAATATTAAAAATTATAGAATTAATGAAATTTTTAATCGTGATAAATTCTTTACAAAATATGAATAGCAGATCTTTTAATTTTATTTATTAATTTTTAGTTTTAAATAAATAATTTATTGCATCATTGAATTTCTTTTGAGGAGCTAACGCAGTTTCAACCCTAGAACTCTATATCAATACGTAAATTTTATGAATAAATGAGCGAATTATGAATAAATCATTGAAAGCTAATAATAAGCTATGCCTTCATTACTTATCAGCAATAAACTTCTGATAACGATATTGACATTATCATTAAGAGATACAAAGTTAAGAGATACATCCCAGTATAGAAGAGCCAATCTATGTTAAAAGTTAGGACAAACGGGAACAAATTTTTAAAAATTCGTTATACATATATGTTTGGATTTCTTGGTGATTTAATATTATAACAGATAAGTGATTTCAATTTTTAAGCAGTTTTGTGTTTTATTATATACTTATTTTATTGGAAAGCGTAACATGAGGAGACATTGGACTACATACCATTTCACGAATTTGAATTCGATAGTACTTATTCTCTCCTTTTTCAAATTAATAGTTAAATTATTTGTGTTTATAAAGATCTAGATTATAAATATTTTTTTCGTGTAAATTGTAAAATATATAAAAATTGTGTGTTAATTAATTTATATTAATTAAGAGTGGCCTATTACATGTAAAATTTATATATTGATAGCAATATTACATCATTCAATATAACGTTAACTCCCTATTTTCATTTCTATTTTTAAATAAGTATATCGTTTTCTAGAAAATGAGAAAATTACTTATGAGTTCTCGAGTAATAGAATGCGTTTCGTATAGCCTCGTTGAATTCGGCCATGACGGAACTATTTTCACGCTTGGATATTCCAGGAACAAGGAGACGGACTTTTCTCATTTTCGGAATGAGTAATTAAATCATTATGAGAATAAACGCGAGCGTTTTACGAGAGGAACAAAAAAATTTATCCTTTTATCTCGCGGATCCATGTACGGGCACTGCTTAAAATAAATCCCGTTCCATTTTAGTGAGCGGAGATAAGCAGCGGAAAATAATCAATTCGATTGCTCCGCGCACGTGAGCCGTAGGTGTTACAAGACCCCAGAGCCCTAGATAACCGTTTATCGTACAGTGTAATCTGTACTCGTGCCACCCCGGCCGGCGTGCTTGCGACCGCATTAAGTATCGTTCGTGTAAGGATTAATGCCGTTGCAGCACGCTGCAGAATTCTCTTGGCTCGCTGCGACAATACACAACCGTTTACATAAATCTTGCACTAGCGTCGGATGTTATGACGCGATGCGGAAACACACGAGAATACAATCGCGATAGAAGGAACTAGTCGATTGGAATGTTTAGTGCCGATTTCGTTAATGTAAAAAATGTCATACAGCTTAAATTATTCTTCGATATCTGCGTTGACAGTTTATACATTTTTCTAATGAAAAATTGTCTCTTTTGTTAGAAGAAAAGAGAATCGAAAAAAACAGGCGCAGAAAAGTCATGTTTAATATAAACTTATATTAATCATTTTGCGTTGCATTTTTATTATGAAAAATATTGTTACTATCTTATATTTAATTTGGCAAATATTAAAAAAACAGACTTTTCGGTAAAGAAAAGTGTCTTATTACAATAACAATTTTTAAATTTTTAATAGAAATATTATATAGGTTAAAGAAATATTGATTGAAGAAACATTACTGGATTAGTTAAATTCAATGAAAAATGAATTCTCATAAGACGAATACCTATTTTCAAATAACAAATCGACAGACACATTGCACTCGTTAGCATTATAAACAACTTTTGCTGGAGCTTTCAGAATAATTAAGGATACTTTTATTAATTAATTATTTTTAATTAAAACAAGTCATTGTGTCATAATTTCAAAGATATTCATATTAATTAATATTAATTTCTTAGATGGATGATTTTTTTAAGAATATTAATCACATTTGCACTACACGTTGCACCTCCCCTCCCCCACACACACACACACACACACGTACACACGCACACACGCACACGCACGCACGCACGCACGCACGCACAAAACATCAGTAAGTCTTGTGCAATAGATTGATTTTTATGTACGTGTTGCTCGTTACGTTACGTCGATCGGTCGATGATGGCCCGTCAACCTGTTTCTCATCGACGCCTCTCGTTCTCACCGGTGCTCATTTACGTGGTGCTTAATAGACAATCAAGTGGCCGAAGCGGCCAAGCAAATTGTTTCGATCGACTGCCGCTTCCGACGACGTTCGAGACCGTGGATGATTACCTCGTTTACTTCGCTTTAGTCACTCGATTATTTTTTCCTGGTCCTACAAACGTTCTGACCTGTATTCATCATCGATCGATAAATTGCCGAGAGGATCTAGTGAAAGAAGATGAAAAACTGCGCGAAAATACCAATGGAGAAATCAACGCCGCTCTTGCGACTAGACTGTTCAACTTTACCACTTTTGATTGTAGCCGCAATATCACATTGCTCACAGAAATACGACTGTCATATCACGTAAAGTTAACACCTACTTACAGTAGTACGTTCACCGAGCGAAAAAACGTGCTGCAAATATTGCACGATATTACGTATCCTCTTCCCATTACATTTTCCAAGCTTCTATCTTTTTAGAGAGATAAATTTAATACATTTCTAATATCCAATATCTTTTTCCCAACGAGTACCTGCGGAAGATCCCTTTCTATAAATATTTCAATACTTATTTAAGTCCCGTAGTAGATTCGGTGATTCCAAAAGTATTTAAATAATAAATATCTACTGTATCTAATTATTATTAAACCAAAATAAAAATAAAATAATATACGTCTATATATGATATTGTTCTTATTTCTATATATATATATTTCTATATATATATATATATATAGAAATATATATATATATATATATATATATATATATATATATATATAGAACAACATAATCAATTCATTAAAAACAACATATTTGCTATTTATTGAATATTTGGCAAATAATTGCATTAATCAAGCAATACTTGATCTATTGTAGCTTTAATGGAAATGAAATAAAAATAAAAAGTATGCAGTAGAGGTAGCTCATTCGATTGTTTGTGAGAATCAGCAGTTTGAATGCAATTCAAGTAATGCAGTAGAGTAGTGCAATCATGCGTCAGACAAGAATGATAAGTAATTAAAACTCGCAACGTCAGCCTGTGTGGATACTTCTTTTTTCATATCACATAGAATTTTGCTAATTCTAAAGAGTTGCGCATTTATAGAAATCTTAAAAGGAATAAAATATGATAGAAAATAAGATATTTAGAATATTATTTTATAATTATACAAAATATTTTATAATTATAAAAAGAAAAGAAGAAACAATTTTATCATTTAATTTTTCAAAAATAAAAGATAATTCAATACATCATCCTTTGTGTATAATCCCTGTATTTATTAAAACTTCAATTAACTTTAAGACTTGAAATGAAACTAATTACTTTAAGACTTGAAATGAAACAACCTATCTACGTAAATAAGCATTAGAATTAATTAAATGCGGAGGATATCTGTAATCAGATTAAACTGTAAATAACTATTCAGCCGTTTTAAGGTACTTAAGATAATGAAATAAACTATTAAATTGGAAAGAGAGACAGCCGCTTATTCTGTTAACGGTAAGCATTTCACATAATCTGTGTATATATAATTTTGCACTTAGTCTCTAAACAGAAAATCCGGAAACAATTCCTGCGGATTTTAGGTTTCGCTAAATTAAAAGAATTGTCGAACTTTTTATTGATCCGAGCCACGTTAATCACTTAATCCTTAACTTATAAGCAAAGTAAAACAAACTCCTTGTGCAACGGGATAAAAGTAGATTAATTATTTTTACACATGAAATTAAAATTATTTTTTAAAAAATTGATGAACGGTTAAATCTTTGAAATTTGTTTGACAATAATTATCATAATTGGTTTAAAAAAAAACGGAAAGCTTTTTATTTCAATTTTTATCCATTTTTCTCGTAATTTTTTTGTTCAATTATGGAGACGAAATCTAGTTTAATTTAGAAATAATTTTTTATTATTATAGCAAGTTAAAAAATTTTTTAATATTTAATCGAAGGAATTCATAATTGGTTTTTAATTTACTTTATCTTTTTGCAATTTTATATGACTCTTTTTGCCTATATTCCGATGCGAAAGAATATATATTAGATAACAAATGTATATTCTATGACTAATTTATTAAAATCGAACTAAATGCATCAAATCTTCGATTTTTTAAGCTATTATAATTAGTTCTGAAAAGATGAAAAGTTTTATTTTTTAATTTTTTTCCGTAAAGTAAGAATATTCTTCTTTCATCTAATTCTAAGAGATAAAATCTACTGTTTAATTTAGAAGCAGTTTTTGATTATTATAGCAAGTTAAAAAATCACCAATATTTAATCGAACATCAGAAGGGATACAGAACTAATTTTTCCTTTATTTCGTCTTTTTGCAATTTTATATAATTTATATAATTCTTCTTATCTATATATGATACCAATGCAAAAAAATATTATGTTGTATTGTAATATAATATAATATACATATATTATACCGATCACTGATTTATTTAAGTCAAACTAAATGCGTCCAAGATGCCAGTAAATTTTGTATAAAGTATAAATATTAAATAAATGCATTATCACAATTTTAATGTCAAAATTAATATTAAATTAAAGATCGCATTAATTTACGTAATAAAATTAGATTGTTAATAGAATAAAATTTGTTATAAACTAATTATAAATTAAAAACCACAATTTTAGCAAGTAGTTCAAGGAAAGATGCAGTTTGACATTCTCTGGCTCGCTCTTGGTTCCAGCCCTTCTGTTGGGATTAAACATTGATGGGTCAAGGTTTCCGTTGCTTTGACATACATATACACTCTTGTGTGAAATGTATCTCAAAACTTTCAAAATTGCAACTCTCCAGTCTTCTCCGAGTTAATTGCGCGGTAATATCGCAATTCAAATACCCTATCTAATGTAATAGCATTGTTCCGCTATTGTTTTCATATTGAACATATGTTTTCATCCCGACATAAATATCTTTGCAATTTAGTCCCTCAAGAGAGCGAGCGCTTACTGTGCAGTACATAGGAATAGGAATTTAATAAATTTTTTTATATGGGACCTCACTATTAAATTGAGGGTTATCTCAGTGTATTCAAGGGTCGTCCTCACTAGGGAGATCAAGGATTTCGGATGGTGCGGTATCTGAGGCTCCCAACTAGGACTTTCAACTAGATAATGAGAAGAGCATCGAATGACGGTTTCGCAGTGGCAACGTGAAAGAGGCTCGAGGTCCGCATTGGCATTCGGTGCTACGGCGTGCTCCAACCTGCGCCCATTGTCCTCACGCGCACAATGGAGAGATCTTTCTGACGCGGCGCGCTTGCCTCGGCGCTTGTTGCTTCGATGGTCGGTCTGACTAAACTTTGCCCGGACGTCGCCGCCGTCGTCACTACCGCTACCTCACCACGTGCAATGCACGCCCTCCCCCCAATAATTTCCCGCAAACGGATATAGGCGCTGCAACCGTATACGCGCTGCGAACCGGAGGAGGGATCTGGTACCGCGAGAGAGTGAGGAAAATGCGCGACGAGAAGGAGAACGGGAACACTGTGTGCGGAAGAGAAAAAGGAGAACCGCCACCGCCACTGCTGTGAGAGAAACGTGAGAGAGAGATAGGAGAGAACTGTGCCACTGTGGAAAGCGGCTACGCGCGCAGTAGGATTCGCCTGGGGATAGGTCAATCAATGACCTATTTAAGGTGTCTTCAGATTGGTCTCCCTCGACACCCGCCACCGCGTTTGCCACATTGGAGCTACTCGTGGCGACAAATACTCGCCCAGTGGCGGAAATTCTGCATTCAACAAATGAGGCGGAAGTGTTGCACATTTGTAGGATGTGAAAAGTTCCATAAGTAAAGACGTAGCGTGAAAACAGAGCAATCAAGCGTATCTTTGAAGAGTTTTATATTCAGAGACATCATATATATATATATATATATATATATATATATATATATATATATATATATATATATAT
>Ga0157364_1009257_pt1 | contig 10205 bp, 9 predicted proteins | sample AttsexASBM2_FD_111476 | JGI IMG/M metagenome (GOLD analysis project Ga0157364, IMG submission 111476) | Fungus gardens microbial communities from leaf cutter ant in Ribeirão Preto, State of São Paulo, Brazil - Atta sexdens ASBM2 | ecosystem: Host-associated > Fungi > Mycelium > Unclassified ... | reverse complement strand
TTTCCCAACATTTCCAAGGTTTTCACACCATTGAATCCATTTTTAACACAAAATTTAATACAAACTCGTTGTTGCAAATTCAACTCCATTTTTAAAACTGTAAAAAATCGAAAATACGTGCAGAGGTAGATGTACTGAAGACGGCGTAACTTTTACAAATGTCAAGCTATGGTGATAAATTTGGTGGGAATGTCAATGATAAATGTGGCAACCTAACCAAAAAACCAGAACTCAAATCAGCTGACTTAGATCACCTGGTGGTAATTGCGGGAACTTTTTGATCAAGGTGATATCTCCTATTAACTTGAATGACGGTCTCTATTCTCAGTCTGAAGCGTTCGCACGTTTTAATGTAGCGCTGTCCATGCCGACGAATGCTGCCTCAATAGCGGTCCTTAATAACGTCACATTGGGATGCCGAGACTTGTTTGTGACCCTTTCAATTACGCTCCATACGTAATAGTCCAAGGTTTAAATCTGGGCGGAGACCAGAATGGGAGTCGAGGCGAGCAACTCGGCTTGTCCTCAGAGAGCATCTGTCGTATCTTTAATGTGATTTATATCGAAAATTCTCCTCGGCAATTTCGACGCATTGTTGGTTCTTACACCAATAATCGCTAATTTCCGCAACAATTGCCCTTTCATCCGAAATCAGCGCTTGAGCTCTTTCAACAACTGCGGAGGTCCTCACGACACGTTCTTTCAAATGACTCTTCCTCACTGACACACTAGAACCTTCATTGGACTATTTTAAAGCCGTACTGTTTTAAGCCACAACATCATAAATGATTGATCTCGAATATCCAAAGAATCGAATTTCTGTTACTTCTGAGCGCCCAGCATGAAAGCCTTCGATTGTGGCTCTTCGATTATATTTCGCACTTGGTTTGGCAACATGGCAGCCATTTTAGGAATATTTACTACAAGCATCAGGCTTTTTAGGACGTCAACAACAACCTTTGGCGGAGGCACAATATAGCGGAACATTTAAATTGAAATTTGTCCGGATTTGATGACGCACCATATAGTCTTGGTGATGTCAGATGAGACCATGTCGGTAATGATGTTATTGGGGAGAGACGCGCTTAAATTGTTTCGATATAAACTTGCGAAAGTTTCGGAATATGATGAGGCTGTAATGAAAATATTTAGTATAGATGAAGCGAAAGATGCTCTTGTTGATAGAATTAAAATTAATACCAAGTTAGAGCGGAAAGATTTATTAGAGTTGCGAATTGTGATCAACAAGTATTATGTCCAGCCCGAGCGTCTGGCGGAATCAAAAATCAAAGCGGAAGCTATTATAAGCTTGAAAGAAATGCAGCCAATCCAGTTTGGTCTTCGACGGAGCAAGTCCTAAGTTGATAGAGAAAATATCAGTTTCTTAATTTACTAGAGAAGAAAGTTATGCGGCCGAGCAATTCGGAATACGCATCGTCGATTGTGCTAAGAAGAAGGTGTGGTGAAATTCACATATGTATTGATTTTAGAACATTAAATAAAATAATGTCGCGGGATAATTATCCGCTGCCTTTGATTGAGAATCAACTCGATAAATTGCGTGGCAAACAATATTTTAGTAAATTACTTAAAAGGATGGCCATTTATCATGGCTCCCAGCTCGATAAAGTATACATCATTTATAATGCTGTTGAGGCAATTCGAGTTTATGAAGATGTCGTTTGGAAAAATCGGGCTCCAAAAATTCCAGCGATTTATTACTGAAGTTATGACAGATCTCATCAGAACTGGAGCTGTAATAGTCTATATGAACGACATATTAATAGCTAACGAGTCGCGAGAGGTTCATATTGAAACTTTAAAGGTTGTTCTTTCATTACTAGTTGAAAATAAGCTCGAATTGCGTCCTGAAAAATATCTGTTAATAGTAACGGAATATCTCGGGTATATTGTCACGCAAAGGGATACGACCGACGGACAGTGGGATAGCAGCAGTACAGAATTTTTCCGAGCCCAAGATAACAAAAGAAGTGCAAAGCTTTATTGGATTGGCATCCTATTTCCGAAAATTCATTGAGAGATTTGTTATTATTGCAGACCATTATATTAGCTACTAAAAAAAGACGCCATTTTTTAATTTGACGAAGCAGAAAGAACTGTGTTTCAAGGTGTTAAAGCTCAAGTTAATTGAAGCGTCAATTTTAGCAATTTATAATCCGGAATGTTATACAGAACTGCATTGCGATGTCAGTCCATGGGTTCAGGGCAATCCTGCTTCAACGGCAACCAAGCCAAAAAATGCATCCAATTTTTTATTTTAGAACAACAGAATGAATCGAAATATCATAGTTTCGAGCTTGAAACGTTAGCTATAGTTTATATTTTGCATCGATTCCATATATTGAAGGAATTCTTTTTATCATGTCAGACTGTAGTGCGGTAACGTAAATATTGGAGAAAAAAGATATAAACGCGCGAATACTTAGATGGAGCCTCGAATTACAAGAATTCGATTTCAAACATAGAAGAAGAACCTAAATAGAGCATGTGAACACTCTAAGCAGATCGTTCGGTATATTAATAGTTGAGGATAATCATTCGAGTGAAATTTAATAATATTGCAAAGCAAAGACATCAAAATCAAGCAAATGATAGTCGATCAATTAGAAAAAACAAAAAATTCCCATTACAAGCGGAATAGTCTGGTCTAAAAAATAAGGAAATAAGCTTCTATTTGTGATACCAGAAATTGGAACATATTCTATTCGATACCATAACGAAATGGGACATGTTGAAACGAATAAAATGATGAAAAATATCCGAGCGATTTAAATTTGATTTTCCAACATTCGGCAAAAGTGCGGAGAACACATACGTTATTGTTTAAAATGTATCTTATTTTCTCCAGGGAAAAGTAGATGGTATGTTATCTTATAGGAAAGAACGAAATTCTTTTCGAAATGGTGCATGTGGATCACGTTAACCAATAGACAAGCCAATAGACAAGAAGATAACAATAAAAAAATATATATTAGTAGTAGTAGACGCATTTTCGCGATTTGTTCGGTTGTACGTTATTAAGACTACAAGCTCTAAAGAATTTATGAACTATTTAGCAAATTATTTCCAGTGCTACAATATAATATACCAAAGATAGTAATGTCTGATCAGGGTAGTTATTTTGTCGTGGACGAATTTAAGGACTTTTTAAGACAGCGGAGCATCAAACATATTAAAATAGCTATCGGTTTTCTGCAAGCTAATGACCAAGAGGAACGTGTTAATCGGAGTTTTGTTCTTGTGATAGCCAAGCTAAGTAATTGCTTAGAGAGTAACCCTTAGTATAAATTAGTAGGTGAAATCGAGTATTTTCTAAACGTTGTAAATAAATAAACAGGGAAAAATCCTTGTCAGTTGATTTTTGGAATGAGCGTGGTCTCCATGCCGACCACCTTACAGAATGGTTGGAAGCAGATGCAGAATGTATTATGCGAGATCTTGAAAAGGTACGCGAGGAAGCGATAGAGTGTATGTTGTAGAAGCAAAGACTGTATTATGATCGTAAGCATAAGATTCCGACCAAGTACAAGGCAGGCGATTTAGTGATGGTGAAAAACTTCGACAACACCTCAGGGGCTTTCAAGAAATTGCTGCCGAAATATCGTGGTCCCTATAAGAAGATATTATGCAACGATCATTACCTATTAACCTGACGTGCCTAGGTTTCAAAATACTCAAAAATTTTACACCGACATCTGGGCAGCTGATAATATGCGCCATTGGGACGGCAAACGAGTAAAACATCAATCTAAGTGTTCTAAGTACTGCGTATACTAATGTAATTAATGTATTGTATCGTGATTTCGTTTTCTTTGAGTTAAGTTGATCGCTATTGTTATGCCAATTCAAAAGTTATGTTATACTATATAATATGCCCACAGGGCACAGCCTTTTGTATTTATCAAGTGTTAACGAGTCTAGCGGCATATTGCAATTAAGTTTGAGGGACCAAACTCGATCAGTCTGGCTCGGTTATCGGCCGGCGTTATTACCGACAGTGCTGGAAGCCATGCGCGTAGTCGCAGAGGGGGAGGGTACAGATAGAGATAAGCAGATGGATGGTGTATGTGACCATAACCGCATATGTTACTAATAAATTCCGAAAAGAGAACCTATGAGCATTAGTGAGTGCAACCATCCCCTGTCCCAAGATGCTTTCCGCATCTGTACGTCTCCATACCTACTAAAACCCTAATTTTAATCATGAAAAGGAATTTTTATTCTGTGAAACTATTACAAAGAAATACGACAGGAACAGAAACGTTAAAAACGCTAATTTTTTCGGTAATGCAAGCAAATCAACTTCTATTTAATGCGGTTGTTAACGGTAGAAAAAATAAATTTCAACAGGTAACCTCTTCTCTAACAATCAACTATCGTGTCTAAATTTTTAGCGTGAAAACGGGAATCTGATAAAAATAATATCTTGTCAAAGGATCAATGGAACACAAAACTACTTTTGTGTTCCACTGGGTGGTTTGAATTTAAATATTTCCTTGCGGATTAGTGGATCTTTTAAATAAATCAAATTTAACTCTATCATTGATCAATAACCTGACATCCAGAATACTATCATTGCCGTCAATTTCCATTATGAACTTCAATCTCTCATTATTAGGTATTAAAAGGAAAATTCCAAAGATAAGTTTTCGAAGACTATATTTTCTAAGTCCTGTAATACAATTTCTGCTAATATTGGCGACAATGACGAATTCATAGGTGAATGTTTGCTTATAAATCCTTTAGTAAATGTAAAGAACGTTAAATTAAGGACGATAGATATTGCGAACAAAAATTCATTTAGTTGTATTTTTTACTTCTCAAAATGACTTAAACGTATTTCTTTTAATATGTTTCGAAATTATATTGTCTATGTACAAATATCTTTTTATAAGTAGAATGAATTAACGTGAATTACTGTAACATTAATTTCATTAATATGATTAAAATTTTAATAATTTTAATTGATATTTTCATTGATATTTGTGATACTATTGTGATACATTCCATTTAATGCTCGTAACACTTACGAGCATCATTTGTCCTTGTTTAACATTTGATAAACAACAAAGATGAAATGATTCCACGAGTATTGTGAGCATTAAATGGAATGCAACCATTGACAAGTCAAATGCGAACGACTGTCTTAGCAATTCTTATTCTAAAATTACGAGTATAATCAAATGTCGAGCATGTTGATGCTGGAGAGCTTGTTCATTTTCGATTTTTTGTCTGTACAATTTTTCTATTTGTTATCCGTGTAAAAATCCCTTTTCAATTTCTGCGCCTCTCATACGCTATCTATTGCGTTTTCTCATTTTAATGTATTGTATACTTTATAAACTTCAAATATTTTCCGTATTTCATATTAAGTCTATAATTGTAAAAAATTATTTCATATAACACAGTTCTAAAGGATGTCCAAAGGATTTTTATATCACAAGGACATCTTTAAGAGCCGCTCAGAGATATATGTTCTAGAGGACTTTTTAATAAATATACTTGAAATATTATTTTACTTTCTCTCTTTTTTATTATTTTTTAATATTGTCTTTTAACATTGGTTTTTTGAAAAATATACTTGGCCCTTTTTACATTTTTAATGTCTTTTCTAGTGAATTTCACAATTTCAAATTTTTGCTGAGTTATTATTGTTATTAGCAATACTTACATATATGTGAATATATTTTATTTAAAAGATAATATTATAATAATGATAAAAGTAATAATAAAAATAATGATATTTAAAGATAATTTAAAAAATTATAATGTCTTTCTAGTAAGTAAGTATATAATATTTGTGTCAACTATGGCACTAACTGTTGAACATTTTTTTGCGCTTTTCCATGTAGGATACAAATTATATATCGATCAATCTTTATTAACCCATCTTTATTAACTCATTACGCTCTCATTTAATTTATATCACGTAATGTTTGCGAAATAATCACTTTTTTCTTACTTATTCTCTTATATACTCTCTGATAACTTGGGAGGTAATTAACACAAAGTGTGCCATAATAGTGAGATAATTAAATTTTTTGTTTTTTTTGTTTTTAATGCAAATTATCCATATGTTGTGTACATATAGAAGAAATGTGAAAAAATGTTAAAAAATGCAAAAAATTAAGGTGTCGAAAGTATGAGTAAGTTAATAGATAATATAGATGAGTGATATAAGTAAGAGACAAGTACCATAAATAGTCAAATAAATAACGTAGATATGTGAATAAATAATATCAGAAAGTAAATAACGACATATCGATAAATAACGTGCGAAGATAAGTAAATATGTAAATAAATGTGCGTAGACAGATAAAATGCGAAAAAGGTGTGGAGAGATGCAGAAGACGTGTCGGAACGCTGCTAAAAAATGCGGAAGAAATTTCGAAGATGTACGGAAGTGATGCGGAAGACAGGAAATGTGCAAAACAGATACAGAAGAGTTGCACAAGATGTGCAGAAACGATGCGAAGAGGTGCAGAAAAAATGCAAAAAATTTGTAGAAAAAATGTAAAAAAGGTGCAGTATAGAATAAAGATGCAGATAGATACACAAAGTAGATATGTAATAAGGTAATGTAACGTATATACATAGATAAATAGATAAAGTAAACAGATACAGAATATATATAAATAAATAGATAACACAGATAAGCAAATAAATAATTAGTTGAATAGATAACGTATATAGATAAATAACGTATATAGATAATGTATATAGATAACGTATATAGATAACATACAAACAGGATGTCTGGAAATAATTGTCAAATATAAGCCTCCATAGCTCGGATGATGCGCTTGCCAGGTTATCCCCGCTCCCCAAGCGAGGCCCGCGTGCCAAACGATCGGTAGGCATATACACTTCGCAATAGTATTCGGCTATTTTTAAGGATTAATATCTCATTACTATTGGGGAAACTTACAAAATGGTAGAGACTTTTCGACTCAGTTAGTCCGCTCTATCTGCCCATGAAATATTTGGCGATTATTTCCAGACACCCTGATAAGTAGATAGATAATGTAGATAGATAAATAGATAACATATATAGGTGTATAAATAACATAAGTAGGTATTGTAGATAAGTAGATAGATAACATATATGAGTGCAGATAATGTATATATGTAGATTGATAATGCAGCTAAGCAGATAGATAATGTAAATAGATGGATAGGTAATATGGATAGATAGATAAATAATACAGAGGTACATAAAGTAGATAGGAAAATCGGTAACATACATAGGTTAATAGATAAAATAGATTAATAAATAGATAACATGATAATAAATAGATAAACAGATAACATATATAAGTAGATAGATAATGTAAATATGTAGATAGATAATGTAGATAGGTAGATAGATAATGCATATTGATAGATAAACCGGATGATATGGATAGATAAATAAAATATATAGGCAAGTGAATAACTTGTATATATGAATAGATATATGTAGATAAATAGATAACGCCGATAGATAAATAATGTGACGTGATATTTTCTATCCATCACAAGGATCATAAATACGATCCAACCAGGAAAGCGTCCTGTTTCTTTCTAATTTCAGGCAGACATATCAGGCGGACATCCATTTCTGAAATATTTTGTGTCTATTATTGTATTTGCTTGTATTTAAGATTTTCGATATATAAGTTTTGATGCAGTACAGGACAGACTTAAAGGCAATCATAAGCACAGACAATGTTAAATGTTATGTAGAAAATCGTTAAACAAAATAAACTTCTCATTCTGGCAAATAATAATGTCATTGATTTCCAAAAATTAATTAACAGAAAAGAACCCGAACTAGGAAATTCGAGGCAACATCCATTGCTAATCAATAAGAATACCATACGAAACATTTAATCACGAATACATAAATATTATTCGCTGAAGATGACTCGAAGTGAGCTAAAATGTATCAAGTAAGAATTTGAAGAATAAATATATTTCAAAAATACGCAAAGAAATCCGGTGAATTACTCTTACTTGTCGTTCGATTTTAAAATATTTTAGATGTTTTTGTGCTTGTTTTCTTTTTCCGCGCGCTATTATTATTGCAAGTTTTATTTATATACTATAATACTTTAGAAATATTGGCGACTTTTTGTGATTTATTGTATTGTAATATTGCGTCGTCTCACCGGATCAACAAGTGAAGAATGAAGATCATCAAGAATTAGGGAGGAAATGAAGAAAAAACTACTGGAGGCATCGAACGATCTACAAGGAGGATGGCGCACAGGTAATATCACTTCATATTTTACAATAATAGATTTTTATTTCATTTTGGAATTTGTCATCCTGTTGCAACATCTTTACAGATGATTGTCTCAAGGGATTAACCAAGACAATGAGAAGGATGGCTACTCTACGCTAGCGTGTGCTGGCGAGAGATCCCGTTACGGAATTGTGAAAGGCCCCTTGAAAGGATCCCGAAGCAGAGAGAATCGGAATATTTCTGTTGAATGCAAATCTCCACGCATCGAAGATAAGAAAAAGTTTTATTAGCGGCCGAAAGAGTCTTGCCGCCGAGTTAAATCCTGCGCGCAAAGATACGCAGGATTAACGCGGCTCGCTCTGGATTCGCGAATCCAGATTCGCAAACCACCCAGATAGCCAAGCGAGATTTAGCACATGGAAAAAATTGATGCACTGCATGTATTGTTTTCAACTTGTCGACAATTTGCTGTTGGAATCTAATGTGAACTGAGTTAGCAGGAAGGCAAATAGATTTCATGAGTTTACGAAATTGTAAGAGTATACATTAAGAAATATATAAACTCGTTATATTGACAGCAAACTAATGGCACGCCGTGCACGCCATGATGACAACTTGCCAACAGTTTGCTGAATTCTAAGGAAGACTTTACGTGACATCAGAACAATAGTTTGTGGACACATCTTGGCTTTAATTTGGTGAAATTGAATACGGACAGCAAAATGGCAACTTATTGTCCTTTGGCTATCTGGACAATTAGGCCGTGATATGACTCACCGTCGGAAGACGCACGACTCACCTGCATGCCGAAAATATTGGCGTCGATACTAGAGCTCGATCACTTTTATTGGTCTTTCGTTGATCAGGTTTGCAACGCCAATTATCTTGCCTCAGAACAGATTGACAAACTAAATCTTAACTAATTCCGCCATTTGTAATTCTATACAATTCATGCTTTAGAATTGTTGCTATGTATTGCGATTGGTTGCAATTGAGTGATCACGAGTGATTTCTGAGATATTTGGAATTCTGGATATCTGAGATATTTTTTCCGAAAATTTCTGCACGTTCTGCAAAAAATTTTTATGTTACATATTTTTGCAGTTTATTTTTATATAAAACATGCGAGCCTGTTGTGTCTCTGAATGCAAGGAACATGCCATTAATTTTCTAAAAATGTCAAATGTCGTATTAACTGGTTACAACGATTAAGATTAACAGAACAAAATGAAAATATAATAAATAAACTACGTATGTTACAAATGTTTTAAAAGCAGCGATTATAACAGTGATTATAGATGTTTTAAAAGCAGTAAAGAAACGTATACATCTAGGGAAATGCTATAGTATATTATTACGTCCAAGCTCCGCATGTACAGAGCTGAAGGAGTGAACGCAACGAGAACCGAATTATTAGACCGATTTTTTTATATCCGGACCGCAAGAGAGCCGTGAAGGGAAGGACCGACGAAAATCGGGGGGCTCCGCTTCCTGTAGTTCCTAAAAGACAGGGATCGAACGGAAGACGAAGTGGAAATCTCAACTCATGCTCTGCTAAACGGACACAGTCGAACATACCTTTTAAATTTAAAGAGCCCAAACTGAGTCAGTGTCGGGAAGGCGCACTTTAACGCCTGATGTGCCTGTACGTCTGTATGCCCTAGCTTTCGGTCATGGAACTTAATCCAAGTGACCGGGGAGAGGGCGAAGTGCAACCGCGGGAGAGCTTACAATAAATACAAGGAGAGGTTTTTCAAATTAATAAACGAGAGTTTAGTTTAATAGTAATATTGTATAATAAAAGAAATATTTAATAATACATTTTTCTTAGGTATAAAAATACAAGTCTTCGGTTCTTTATTCTGAAGTATATGGTCATACGCATTTGTGTGTGTGTGTGTGTGTGTGTGTGTGTGTGTGTGTGTGTGTGTGTGTGTGCGCGTGTGTGTGTGTGCGT
>Ga0157364_1009256_pt1 | contig 10206 bp, 4 predicted proteins | sample AttsexASBM2_FD_111476 | JGI IMG/M metagenome (GOLD analysis project Ga0157364, IMG submission 111476) | Fungus gardens microbial communities from leaf cutter ant in Ribeirão Preto, State of São Paulo, Brazil - Atta sexdens ASBM2 | ecosystem: Host-associated > Fungi > Mycelium > Unclassified ... | reverse complement strand
GACCATGGGGATTAGTATATAAGGTAGATTACTTTGTACTTAGAACTCTATCGAGTTCTCTTGTGTTACTCAATACAAGAGTTGTTTCATTGCTTAAACCCTTGAGCTTTGAATCATAACATTGACAGGGTAAGTGATATGGAAATTAGATACTAAGTCAGTAGTATGAGTAAGTTTGGATGTGGGGATCTACTTAAATTCATCTTTAATATCTTAATACCCTAGCCAAATCACCTTATATAGAAGTTTGCATGCCTGTAGATAATTAATTTTGGAGTCCACTATCTGAGAAATTTTATACTCAGGTTTCCTGTTGACGATAACTGGTGCAGAGGCTGGTTGTATTCTCTCAGAGAAAGAATTGGATGTGGTGGGTTCAAGCATAGACATATAAAAAACTGGATAGACAGAACATATAAACTCTGGAAGACAAAGGGTAAACAATAAAGTACTAGGCTGGGCAATGATTTTGTAAGGTCTAAGATATTTTTCAGAAAGCTTTTTAAAGACCAAGTGGTTCTGAAGAACTGAGCCTTAACAAAGACTTTGTCATCTACTTTGAAATTAGGAATAGAGGAATGTCATATATTAGTAGATTTCTGATAATGCTGTTAGGCTGTAGAGATTTCAGCTTTGAGAGTACTTTGTATTTTATTGAGATCTATAGTGAAGTCATGGGCTCAGAAGGAAGCAATATTATGTTCAGGATGAATGGTGATGTTTGGATGATATTCCTTATTCATGAAGAACAGAAAAACACTAGTAGTAGTACTCAGAGTATTGTTGTAAGAGAACTCTGCAAGAAATAGGAGTTTGGACCAGTTATCTTGCTGGTAATTACAATATATATGGAGATATTGCTCAAGGGTCTAATTCATGTGTTTGGTTTGTCTATCACCTTTGGAATAGTAACCTGAAGTAAAGTAAAGCTACATGTTCAGAGCAGTATCTAAAAAACAGAAAAAGTTTGATACAAACTCCAAGCCTCTGTTCAAGATGACATGGGAAAGAATACTATGTTTGGAGAATACATGGAGGACAAACAAATGTGTTAAGTCTACAGATGTTATGAACTTAAGTCTTTAGAGTTAGATAAAAGAACAAACTCTTGTATTAGAGTAAACACAAGAGAACTCAATAGAGAGCCCTTTACAAAGTAGTCTATCTTATATACCTATTTAGATGATCTGTGCTAAGTACTGTGCACCCTACCCTAAACGACTATGTGTTAGGCATGAGGTTAATATGTAGTGTATATGCTATATGATATCACTTCTTTTAGAACCTTCTACCCCTTTTCCTTATGTCTCATGATCTGTGACCATTCATTATGACCAATCATCACTCCAACCCTAACCCTAAGTTCTGTAAATAGAAAAATGGAAAATAAATTAAAAAGAAAATAAAAAATGAGAAAGAAAATAAAAGAAACTAAGTCTACTTTCTGTGATCTTGACAACAGATGTAATAGTATTATAAGCAGAGATAAAGATTACCTACTTGGTGAGCTAGTCAACTATGACCAAGATAGTGTTAAACCTGGAGAATAATAGGAGTTTCTTGATAAAGTTCATAGAAATAAAATTCTATAGTCATATAGAGATAGAAAGTTGTTTGAGAGATCTATAGAGCTTGTAACATTGTGGCTTGGATTGTATACAAGTGACACAGGACTTACAGAATTGTTGTATATCAGTATGGAGGCTGGACTAGAAATATCCATGGCAAACTAATTCCAGTGTTTTATTCTGACTGAAGTATCTAGCAAGGATGTGATTATGATTATACTGGAGAATGCATATACAGAGATTACCAGTAAATAATATATAAATTCTGTTGTCAAGAAAAAGACTATTTAGGTTCATAGATCATTAGCTATCTGCAGAGATATATCTTATAGCAATTGGATCACTAGAGAGAGCTAAAAGGATGTCTTAGTATAGAGTGTCCAGATCCATAACTGTAGCTGTATAGAAAGAAGAAAAGAGTAAAACAGTAGCTTTTATAGAGGCCACAAGTTGTTCTTGAGTGAAGATTAGTTTGAAGTTGTGAGGATTGACTGTGGTGTAGTTAGTATTCTCTTCTTTAGAATAAATGTTCCACCATCTAGTGAGAGTGTTTAGTTTGGTGCTAAGATAACCAAACCTAATGATAAGGTTGAACTGAGAGAGGTATTTGGACCACTGTGCTTGTCTCTAGATCAACACTTTGGTAAAAGAAAAATACTCAAGGTTTTTATGATCTGTAACAATGTTAATAGGATAGGTCAAACCTTCTAAGTAGTATTGCCAAATTTTAAAAGCTTCAAAAATAGTAAGCAATTTATTGTTATGTATGTCATAGTTCAACTCTGCTACAGTAAAAGTGTAAGATTAAAAAGTGACCAGATGAACTTCATTTTCTTTGTTAACAATAGAAATAATTGTAGCAAGAACATAGTCTGAAGCATTAGTTTCCATAATAAGTTAAGCATTAGAAATTTAATGAGTGAGGATGGGAGCAGAGATGAATACCTTTTTGAGAAAGTTAAAAGTATTATAACAGGAAGAGTCAAACTTCCAGGGGACATCCTTCTAGGTAAGACATATTAATAGAATGACAATGTCTGAATAGTTAAAGATAAACTGGTAGTAAAAGTTAGTAAACCCTAAGAAGGATTGAATAATCTTTACTTTGTCATTGGACATAGTAAGACCAGGAGGAGAAAGAATATATCCCAGATATTCTACTAACTCAGAGTGAAATTCATATTTTTTTGCTTTGGTATAAAGGCTAGTCTTGTAAAGATGTTTGAGTACTTCTTTAACATACTGGTGGTATTTGGACATGTTATTTGAGTATATAAGTATATCATGACATAGACATCCAAAAAGTTGGAGAAAATATTATTCATAAATTGCTGAAAAGTCATAGGAGTATTGGTAAGACTAAAGGGCATTACAGACCACTTGAATGATTCATAACATGTTCTAAAGACAGCCTTCCATTTATCACCATCAACAATGCAAACCAAGTGGTAAGCATAGCAAAGATTCATTTTTAAATAAACCTAAGTTTTGTAAGATAAGTCTAGTAGATTGGAAACGAGTGAAAGTGGATAGCGATCTTTTTTGAAAATGTGGTTAAAACTGTAAAAGTCAATATAGAGACATAGTGAACCATCTTTCTTCTTGACAAATAAGACTAGTACACCATGCAGAGTAGAGGTTGGTTGAATGAAACCCATATTGAGATTTTCCTCAATGAATTCCTTGAAAACCTCTTGTTCAGATACTGAAAGAGAGTATATAGGGCCAACCAGAGGTTGAGTATCTTTTTCCAGATTAATTCAGAGAATGATGAGAAGCAAGGACTTTAGATTTGGTTTTACTGAAAATATTGGCAAATTTATGATATTCAGAAGAGATATTGGAAAGATTAGAAGCCTCTGCAAGTTTTGTAGAGTTAGTCTGAATGTTTGAAGGTTGAAAACAAAGTTCAAAGTTACTAGAGCTCAAAAGTTTTAATATGTGCAAGAATGCTACAGTACCAATAATAGTGATGTTAGATTGTTTAAAGATAAACCTGGAGGTCTCAGATATAGGTATGGAAACTACAAAATCCAATGATTGCAGAGGGATGTTAGGAAATGATGGAGATACCAATGGTGTGTTGGCTACGATACAAGAGAGAGCAAGATTTTCCTGCAAAGATGGATGAAAATTTATTAATCTATTTATCTAGTCAATTAGTAGATTGTGTCAGGTAAACCAGTTGTATCCAAGGACCAAAGAGCAAGAAGAGTCAAGCAGAATAACATAGAAGTCCAGATTTATACAATTATTGGTGGGAAAAATTATAGATAGGTTAGCAATTTCAGAGATAGTGCTGTTTGATAAACCATTAAACAAATAGAGGGCAACTGAAGAAGCTATAGATGTCTTCAAGTAGTGAGTATCCATAAATTTCTAGTCTATAAAGCAATGAGTAGACTCAGAGTTAATAAGAGCCCAAAATAGGATTTTATTAGGTAATTCTGATTAAGAATCAAAAAAGAAGTAAGGAATATAAAAAGTGAATAAGGATTAGAAAGAGCAGATATGTTAAGTTAGATAGGACTCATTGCTGCACAAAGAAGTTTAATGTAACCCTCAGTCTATGTAGAGTTCTGGGGGTTGCTCTCTATTTTTCTGAGGGTTTCTTGAAAGTAGTTGCTAAAGTACTGTGGCCCTTGGAAGTAACCATGGTCTGCTTCTTAAGACAGGAGTCTAACTTGCAGTCTCCTGCACTATAATAGAGGCACAGATTGTTTTTGAGATGCTTCTTGTACTTATCACTGGTCAACTTGTCATTGCTGGCTAGCTTGAAAGAGAGGTTTATCTATAGAAAATTTGATTATTTCTTAAGAGCAGGGATGGAGATAGTTTGAAAGAAAATGATTTGGTGGATGAAGCTACTAGAGATGTGTTTGTCTTATTCTGGGAGGCTATAACATTATCAGTGGAAAAAGCTTTATCTTGCTTCTAAGAGTAAGACTTAAGAGTCTCTTTTTCTATCTGTCTTGTATAGTGGTATTTGCAATTACATTCCCAGTAGCAGTAATTGATAGTTATTGCTCAAGTATACATATTCTAAAATAAGGTGGGTTTTTCTTGTTTCCAGATGGAAATGGGATTCTAAATCTGATTTGGGAGCCTCTAGTAATAGCAATGGTATAGAACACTATTCTCCCAATCTAATTGGGAGGTATAGTACATAAAATCCATATTGTAAGTGGAAATATTGTCATTAGGCTTTATACAGAGATTATACAGCATATTAGTTGCTTTACCAACAGGGTCTGAGAGACCAAAATGTTGACATAGCTCATCAACAAACATATTCCAATTAGAGAGCCAGTCTTACAGGATGCACTAGTCTTCCTGGTTGAGGCCCACTTCAAACCAGTTCTAGGCCACTCCAGTAAGGTAGATCATTGTGAAGTTAATTTTCACAATATCCATGTTGAATTGCATAAAATTATTGTGGAAGTAGAGATGTCATTGGAATAAAAAAATTATTGAGCTTGTTAAGCTCAGTACTACTGAAAGTGTTGGGAATATAGGCTTTAGTTCCTCTTGAATAAGGTTTTAATCATGAGATAGTAGAAAAAGTAGGTCTATTAGATGTTAGATTAGTAATAAGATTAGTAGTAGGAGTATCCTCTTAGTTAAGGTCATTGTCTGCAGAAATAATACTTGGGCTAGAGACAGGTAAAACTGTCTGGCCAGGTTAAATAGTATGAGATGGAGATCTTAGAGATAATAAGCCTCTTTAGTGAATATATCTTAAATATCATGGAGTATTTGGTGGATAAGCAAGGTTGTTGCTGAAACACAAAATAGTATTGAAGGATGTTTCAAGTAGTGGGACTGGAGTTGTCATTGAAGAGTTACAGCAAGAAGAAGCTATTTGAACTTTGAAGTATAAAAGTTGTTTTACAGACAGAACTGCAACAGAAGATTTAGCAAACAGAACTGCTTAGAAGTGACAGCAGACTTGGGAGTCTAATAATATTGTCAGATACAGTTTACACTGGAGGTAAAAGTCTATAAAATTAGCTTGGAGATGTACAGACTTGCTAAATAACCTTGGCTTTAGCTTATATACTATATCATCTATCTGTTGCATAATCACAACTTCAGATAGAAAATTATCTTTGTTAATTATCAGACTAGCAGATTACAATGTAACTACTAGTCTTATATACAAATATATAATATCAAAGATGCTCAGAGTTTCAGTAGTATAGCCCCTATTACTCTGAGCAGAGGTTTCAGTGTTAAGACACTGACAGGAGTATGACTCTGCTATAGAAGACCAAGTGAAATAGAAGTATTTCTATCATGAGAGATAGAATATCCAGATAGTTGTATCACTGCCATGAAAACATGTTGTGAGAAAGGTAGCTGTTATAGAAGATGGACTTATATAGTAAAGCAGTATCACTACAGAGATGTATACTTCAGATGGGTAGACTTGGCATATAATAGCTATACTTATCTTATTTACTTCCAAACTTCCATCATCTAAAAATATAACTATATGATGAATAGGCTAAACACAATGTTATCTATTGAAGCTAAGATTGTTATCCACATAGCACTACTTCTAATCTTCTCTATTTCTTAAAATTTTTAAGTCTATTCTTCCATTCTGCCTTCTATACTATATTTACAGACACACTTGATAAGTGTGAATTACTCCTAATACAGGATCTTAGCTTTAGCCTTACTGAAAATGTCAAAAAACTTATAATACTTGGTTGGAATAGCAGATAGATCAATAGAGTTATTTGTAATCCTAACTATTTCTTTAATAAGGTTAGTAGGATGGAATGCAAGGTGGAAAGTAATTAATTCTGTTATTTGTGTTGCTTAGATATATGACTATGCTCTAATAATAGTAATATAAGACTAGAGAGGGAAGTTTTCAGGTTTGAAACTAAAGGAGCTAGAAATATTAGTTATAAGCAGAAATTTTTTGAAAGTTGTGGATGTTATAAAAGTTTTGGAGGAACTGGTTTTCTTTTGTAAGTTTGATTAGAAGATGGTAAACCTAGTAGTCCAGTCAATTGTTGAATTATGTTAGATAAGCTAGTTATATTTGAAAACTAGCAAATAGGAGATATCAAGAGGGTAATATACACATTTAATATTATTCAATTACCAGATAAGAATGTGATAGACAAGAATACTGTTTTGGAAATAATATTGTTGTTTAACAATAACAATCTATCAAATAGTTTCAATGCCACAGGTAAAGTTGGGTTAGTAGGAATGTTATACTTTAGTATAAATGTAGTGTCAATAAAGTAGTGTATAGATTCAGAGTTGATAAAGGTACAAAAAGGTAGGTTCTGAATATAGTCTGATTTATAGACTAAAGATAATATGAGGGATAAGTGCAAGTTTAGATTGAAAATAGTAGCAGTATTAAGATGGATTGGACTTATTTGTACAGACAAGATCAATGTGGCCTATATTTTGTATAGAGTCTGTAAAACCATATTCTAGTTTTTTAACTAAGTAGTCAGGATTATTTCTAGAGTGAAAGAGATATCTTCCAGATATCTGGCTTGGAACCTAGTAATTCTAGAGAAATAAAGACATCTAGAATGAGTTTGCTATTAATTCCTAGTTAGCCAGATATATTAATCTAAGAGAGGAAGTTCAAGGGTTTACCACTTAGAGTTAGTTTGTTGATAGGATCAAATGTGGGTGTTCAGAGTTGAGGGAAAAATAAGAAGTTTTATATATAATCATGATCCCATTCTCTTTCCCAGTAGCAGTTGTTAATGATTATAGCCAAAAAGTACATTACTTGGAAAATTGATAGCTTTCTTTCTTTTTTTCTTTATACAAATTTACCTCAGCCTAATTGGAATATATATCTCATAAATTCAATGTTATAAATGGCAATTTTATTACTAGATTTCATTTGCAGGTTGTCAAGTATAATAATAGTATCTCTAATGAGGTTAGATGAGCCAAAATAACAGTATAACTCTTTTGTGAATTGTGACTAGTTTTCAAGCTAATTTTGATAGATTTCCTATTCTTTCTGGTTCAATCCAATTTTGAACCAATCTTATATCACTTCTGTTAAATAAGTCATTATAAAGTTTACCTTTATAGTATTAGTAGTAAATTATATAGAGTTTACATATTAGCACTAGAATAGGAAGTTGTTTAGCTTTTCCAAATCTGTTCTATTGAAAGTATCTAGTATTTAGAGGTATAGAGTCTTTTGTCAGTATAAGGTTAGCTGTTAGTTTTTCAAGAACCTTGGTCAGGAAAACTATAGATTTCTGAGTTACAACAGGTGCAGAAAGAGTAAAAGTCATTTCTTTTCCAGTACATCAACCTAATTAGTGTTGTTATTCTCTAGAATAACCTTAGATGATTTTGAAATACTTTTAGAGATTTTTTGAGGAGAAAGACAAGTTGATATTATTCATATTAGCTATTTTGAGTAGTAGGATAGTATGAACAAGTCTGCTTGCTTAGTCACTGAGCAGCCAAGATTGCTAGAGAGGATAAAGCTACAGTAGAAAAATACTATGGGATTAATAATAAGTTAGGGATTAGAATGGTATTTTTTGTGATGGTAGCTATTTAGTCTGATAATACTATTAGTGGTGATTCCCACTCATCAAGAATATTCACAAATATAGTACAAAAGATAAAATAAAAGACTAGACTTAGCAATTTATGAGACTAAGAGAGACTGGAAGTAATGCTATATAGATAATGATCTTAGCTTTAATAGATAATGTTATGTCTAGCCTGTTCATCATGTGGTTATATTTCAGATGAAAAAAGTTCAAAAGAATATAAAACAAGTGTAGTATAAGTCCAAATTAATTATCAGACCAAAAAGTTATATATGATAGCCATTATTCTTAAATATATTCTAATAATATTCTACTGTTATGCATATTCTGGATTATAATATTCATATCATTAATATAAAAATTACTTACTCATATAGTAATCTAAATAAGGAAATCTATGTAAAGTAGTCTAAAGATTTCAAGCTATCTAATAAAGAAAAGAAAATCTGACAACTCTGTAAAGCCTTTAACAAGCCAGCTGATTTTGGTAGTAGACTATGACTAAGTCAATGTTAGTCCTGGGTTTTAAGTAATTTAAATATAATGCTAGTATATACTACATTGATGAAAATACTAGAAAGCTTGTTTTAATAATTGTCTATATTAATGATGTCTGCTTTATGAGTTCAAAGGATTCTCCACTTCTCTTAGAGTTGAAGAAAAAATTCATAACAAAATAAGAGTGTCATAATCTTGAAGAGACCAAAGAGTTTCTTAAAATACATATAAGTCACAATTGTAAGAATCAAAAGATCTTTGTAAACTAATCTGAGTACTTGGACAAAGTTCTAATATACTTGAACATAGCAAATAACCTAACAAGTATTCCACTGCCATTAGGCTATGTATTTAAACCTAATGATAAGCAGTGCAACTGTTTTTATCAAAAGTACCAGTAATTGGTTAGATTTCTAATGTGTTCAATGATTGGCTTATATTTTAGTATAGGATTTACTGTAGCTAAGCTTGTTCAGCAAATGAAAAACCTCTTAAATGAATATTATCAAGCTGGATTGCACCTCTGTGAATACTTGCTTAATACTTGTAAGTATTAGATTATAAATCTAATCTGTGACTAATTACTTTACTTTCATAGCTCACAAAGTAACATTCTGGATGAGTCACCAACAAAAGATAGTAGCCCAGTTTTCAACTAAGACTAAGTATATAGCCCTTTCTAATTGTAGCTATTTGTTAGACACTTGTTTATCTAAGAATACAAAAAATAAATCAGAACAATTTTCAGCTTTAACTTATATGCTATATCCCTACTAGTTGTATAGATCATATATTTCAGGTCAGGACTTGGAAACTTAGAGGGTGGAAACTCACCAAAAGGTGATGAGGTATATTATTGCTAACACTAGAAGAGAGATGCTAGTTTTAGTTGATTTTCAGGATAACTACTATAGTATAAACTACCAGATTATATACCAGTTAGTATACCTAGAATAACTATCTGGAATATAACTACTAAGCAAGTTACCCTGATTTCTAGTAATACTTGGATGTTAGAGAATAGAGATTCATAGAGTTAACCTAAACTAGTGAGGATATCTAAGATAAAATGGAGGGATGTGATCTATACCAGAAGAGTTTAGAAAATACAGATGAGAGAACATAAGTTATCTATGGGTTGGTATAAATGTGCACAGAATGTGACACCATTAACTCATCTAGACAAGAAACCTTAGTAAGGTTGGTTTTAATGTTCTGACTCCTTATTTCTATAGTGATAATCTTAGTTCATGTTAGACATAGTTTACACCTCATTATCTGAGATCTGGTAAGGCATTTTAGAAGTCCAAATAAGTGATTTAATATATTATTTAAGAATATAGAAGATAGGTTGGAATAACCTTTGGCTTTAGCTTATATATACTATATCTCTACTAGCTACACTAGTTATATATTTTAAGTATATTTAGGAAACTTAGTAAGATAGAACCACTGAAGAGTGACAAAGTGTGTTATTACCAATACTGGAAGAGAATGTTAGTTTTAGTCAAATTTCAGGATAAGCTAATACAGTGTAAACTATTAGATTATATACTAGGTCCCATGGTAGTTAT
>Ga0157364_1009255_pt1 | contig 10207 bp, 4 predicted proteins | sample AttsexASBM2_FD_111476 | JGI IMG/M metagenome (GOLD analysis project Ga0157364, IMG submission 111476) | Fungus gardens microbial communities from leaf cutter ant in Ribeirão Preto, State of São Paulo, Brazil - Atta sexdens ASBM2 | ecosystem: Host-associated > Fungi > Mycelium > Unclassified ... | reverse complement strand
CGCACGCACGCACGCACGCACGCACGCACGCACGCACGCACGCACGCACGCACGCACGCACGCACGCACGCACGCACGCACGCATAACACACACTACAATGATACCTACAAAGAGATTTTATGGACGAAATCTTACGGTATTTTCTTAATTGCTTCAAAATAATACTCAAATGTGATGAAAGGACAAAATTTGTATGATGTAATTTTGAGATACTTCAAGTATTAATCTTTACTCGTGCTCGTAGATGCGCAGAAATGAAATATTTTGCTTATCTGCGTGACATACATGCGGATCAAAGCACTTTTCAGCACAACTGCATTCAAGTTCTTATCGACCCTTCTCTTATTACTGCGATATTACACTAAAAAGATATTTCTCTATTCTATTTTTTTTATTCTGTTTCTTTCGCCATATTTAAAAATCGTACATATATTGTGTGTGGAATAAAGATGTTGAAGATAGTAAATCATGAATTAAATCCTCTTTAAAACCATTACTAATGTTAAATAACCTGTGATTGAAAGAGAGTAGTGATTTTTTAGGACATCCCGTATATATAGAATACGCGGGCTTGCAGTTGCTGCCGTAGATAAATATTATTGCAAGTCCCGAGCGCTCCGAACCACTTGATAGTATAAATACATCGCATCAAAGGCGGAGGCAAAGGCAAATGCGCACGCATTGTCGAATACGCAAAGTAAAACGGGGTGCCTATTTGCTATGCGTTTCCCTCACGATGCTTACATCTTCGCCCAAATTTTGCATAGAAAAACATGAAAGATCCTAAAACGTCATTTCTCGGAAAAACGATAAAACTGATGATTTCTCTGTTCTGTCATTTCAAATTTTCAAACAGTGTATGGCATTTGTCATTCTGCGCATGCATAGAAAATGCAAAGCAGTGGATGAGATCAACGCGAGAAGAAAAATGATTAAAAGTAAAATAGACAATAAGCGGAGTCTGTCAACAATACTGTGTGCAATCGTCATAAAAAAAATAGATAAATATCAAATAAAAATGTTCTTTCCTTTTCCTAAGCAATTTATTTTTGTGTATTATCTTGTATCTGTGTGTATCTATTTGTGTATCTTATTGTATGTGCATTATATAAATCATCTATTATATAAATTTATATTTTTTTAAAAAAGTTAATTTTCGAAAAAGAAAAAAAAATTATTTCGCGAATTCTTTTTTAGCAATATTCAATATTCAAAATATAAAAACTAAATAATAAAAATATTATAAAAACACACATATAGTTATTTATATTATTTTATAGACAGACTCTAAAAAGTGAAAATTGAGTCAATTTTGAAAGAGTTTTGAAGAATTAATTTTCAATCTTTTCTATAAGAAAATTCTATATGAAAATTCATTCCATGGACTAAGATTCAGCTTACAAGTTTAGAACTTACATTTGAGCGATGCTTTCGATCTCAAAACATATACAGATATTTCAGATTTATATAGATATTTTGGAATTTCTTGAAATAAACTTTGCATTAAAAGAAAATCGCTTTTAGTTGTCGCGCACGAGATATTTGTAAATTATTTTGAAATATTATAATACCATATTATAATAGCAAAATTTGAAATGTAGCAATGTCATCTTTCTATGTGAAACAAAATTCAAAATCTAAGGGCCATGGCACATAAAAAATTTAAATATTAAGTAAATAATAAGCGAATTGATCAACAGTAGAAACTGTAAGGCCATAACATAAGCAGCAGCAAATTCAATATTGATTTTTTTACTGCTTACGTTTTATTGCTTAAGTTCTTTTGCCATAGTTCCAAACCTGATTTAATATGTAACTGACCTAATAATTACTCAACATTTTGTTTTCTATTATATATTACTACGTTTACACCGTGCATTAAATCGCGACCTACATCACAAATTCGACTTTCAATAATTTAGGTCCATTGGTATATAAATAGTAGACAGATGACCTGTTTTCTCTATCAGGTCTCGTTTTTTGTGATCCAATCTAAAATATAGGTCAAATCGCAAAATCTCTCGGTGTAAATGTAATCTTATACTAAACTTCGCACGGGAAATATAGAAAGAAATAAATTTTAGATCAGGTGAAAGGTTACGTCATTTTAAATGACACATTTCTAAAACTAGAAACGATTCATGCTTATTTAAAATGAATTAATTTAAAATGAAGCTGACTCAGAAATTTCATTCTGCACAATGCGTCGCAAGATCAAGGTCATTAGCGAGGTTTAATATTCTCTATAAATAACTGTAAAAAATCCCTAAGATAAAAGGTGTGTGCTTTCTGGACGGTGGTGTCTCGCAGTATCTCGTGCGACTATACATCATAGAAGAGCGCGTTGGGTGAAGTGAGCAATAAACAACGAGCAGTAGCGTGCAACGCAGCGGCGGTCGCGCGCGATTACGCAATGCCGTGTAATTTCAGTACGAAATCCAAACGGTTAGGATTCGGCTGCTGAGAAATTTCGCAAGTGCCAAACGGCGCGCTCGCGCGACGCGTCTCGGCGTTTAACCTTGGCTCCGACAATTCCGCGAGGATCATCATTCTACTTCTCGTGGATTTGTGCACGCTGAATAATTCATCAACGAGAACAGCAACGTTAGCCCCACCAGCTCGATTAAGTCGAAGTGTCGTACGCAATTCGCGCTTAATTCCCCTTCGAGAGGATTAATAATATTTATTAGAGTTCATGTTGAACTAGAAGTTGGGAGAAAAAATAAATTTTATATTCTTATAAGGAAACGACGAACTGCACTCCGAAATCTTATATGGATGATTTCGATCACTGAATTAATTAATTGGAGCTTGAATCGAAATTCTGATTATAATTTAATTGGCGATTAATGCAACTGATAGAATTACTAAAATTTTAATGTGTAATTCACAATAAAATCTAATTAAATATATTCCTATATTCCTATATTCAAAGCAGATCTTAGTACTTCAAATTTTGTGTGTGAATTTATACATATTTGATTCTACAAATTGCGAGCAAAAAATCTTTTTTGATTTTGAATATAAATATAAATTTTGAATACCAATAAATAATTAGATGTTAGAGAGAATCTTACGAATAATTTGATAATGTGAAAAATATTAATATTCTTATAAAGATGCTTATTAATACCAAAATTATTAAATTGCTCATCAATTTAACAAGTGATATTATTATTCTGATTCTGCTTACGATGACATTTTAAGACTAAAAAAGATTCGGCACGGGGAATCAAAATGTATATAAATTCACAAAGAAATATTAAATTCTAAGATCCGCCTTGACCGAATATTAGAAATTCTCATATTTAGGGGCCTATTTTGTAACTTTCAACGACTCTAACGATATCGTTAGTGTTAAGAATTACAGAATAGATTCTTTAATTAGATTCATTCTCATGGATCTAAATTCGTATCATTTCTAATATGTGATTTGCTATTCTTCTTTATGTTTATTTGTAGCAATAAACTAGTTTTAATCTCGGTTCAACTCACTTTTTATTTTTATTCTAGTGTCAGAAAAAAATAAAGAGTAATTTGAGGCGGAAATTAAAGCCGAGTTAATCTAGACTGATAGAAATAGGCTAAGCTTTAAAATTAATCTAGATTAATAGAAATGAATTTAGCTTAATCTTTTTATATATTAAGGGCCAAAGAATTAATAATTCTTTCTAATAGATATTATTTGATAATCGCCGATTAAAATAACCGGAACTTGACCGAAGTTAGTCAAAATATATATTCACATATTATACATATATATATATTATATATATATATATATATATATATATATATAGAGTGTAGGTATAGATACAAATAGGGTCATAAATTCATTAACGCATAAAGTTGCACATATATTCGTGGCGCGTACTTCCTGCCTAAATGTTCGCGCATCATGATTATTTAAACTGCAACGATTTAGACTTTATCTTAAAGAGGCAAAAAGGCTCATATTTCGTGTAGGCTTATAGTCTGACATATCAATATTTGACGAATAATAATAAATAATAATTGAAAAAATATTTTTTAAAGAATCAAGATGCATTAACATTTAAACAAGAAACACGTGCTCTGAATGTCTGCAACATGCATGCAAATTCATATAGTATTTACAATACAAGCATGTGTATCGAAATTATTCGTATTGCTAAAGAATTTTAAAAAAAATGTAAAGGATTTAAATCGTGCATATAATATAGTCTGTAGAACAGTTCCCCTTCTCAGTTACATTGCTAATAATCCACCTTGTATATGTATGTATGACTACGTACATTAATCACACATGTCCGATTCGCTTGCACTCAGTGACCAATTTCTTTACAGTGCCTAAGAAATGTATTTTTTCGTTTATGTAGTTAATTTGCATGGTTCAATAGCTTCATGCTCCGCAAAGAATGGAAAGACTTGGCGAGTCGATTGCCGGTGAGATGTCCTTGTGAACGCGATCGCACTGGATAATCATTAACACACGTGGTTGTACATGAGATCGATTGAGAGATCGGCCGGTTAATCCACCGCAAGTAACGCAGCTTCACGCAATCCGAGCACCAATGACGGAATAAAATTCCCATTTCTTTGACACGTTGTTGGGGAACAGCGCAAAATGTTCAATGACATTTTTTTAACCTCGCAATAAGATGCAAGGTTATCGAAGTATCCGGACAAATGTAAAGCGAGATCCAGAGTTAAATTGTTGAATCAGTCTTTGGATTAATGACTTAAGATGGCAAAATAAATTAATAATATCTAACGTACAACAACCATTTTCTTGTTTTTCTAATGGTGTAGAATGGTTTTTCTAATGATTTAGAATTATTTGTTCTTTGGAAGCAACAAATATTTTTTAAGTTTGCTTTTAAAGCACAGTAAATACTCAGCATACGTCTATCAATATAGGTCCATGAAGTTTTTGTTCTATAAATTAAAAAAAAATCAGGATTTTTGATTCTATCTCCAAATTATAACTTATTTGTTGATGTTTAATTAGAGATCAAAAATATTTTGCTGTTAAAATTCTGAGTTCAATTTTTGTCATATTTCTTTCTCATCAAAAGAAAATTTGAAATTAACAGATAACATGTATCCGTTAATGCAACTTTACTTTTATCCATCTCTCATCCGTTTGATGAACGGAATAATGGAGATAAAAGAAAAAAAATTCATCTGCGGAAACTGGCGCGTGACTTCTTTTACATCCGGTACATGAAAGTGCTAAATGGCCATTACTAAACGTCAAGAGCGTGAAACGACTCATCAACGTTGGAGCAACAGCCCTAGTATCGTTCTTCTCTGTCTCGCTGTACCTATAAACGAAAGTCCCTGAAACGAAAACTGCCTACTTCCGAGCAATAAAGACCAATGCCATAATCATCGTGATTTAACGACATTGACTCGTTCACCGGGAGTCGTCATATAAATGAAATAATGTTTTCATATCGAATCTTCCGATCTTCGAAAGAACATACTCGTCATTTTAAAGCAGCAAGTAGTTTCTACGACAGTAAATGTCACTATGTATGTTGCATGTGGCACTCTTTTGATGTTGGAACGAAGTCCGTTCTTCATAGTTGCATTATGTTTTCACTCTTCAAAAATAAATATATAATTTGACAGTGGAGAGAAAATGCATTCTAAAAAATATCGTTGTGGATTTAACACACACCATGCGGTATCTATGCAGGGTGTCTCGTGAAAATTCGTGAATCAAAATATTGCAGCAAGAAAGTCTTTGAAAATTAAATAAAAAAGTTAAACTATGTTTAAATTATTACTTATGACTATCATTGAAGTGAACGCTCATCAACACCCACAAATACATGCCGCGTGTGATTCATGGACAGGTGACTATCTAAATATAGTTTAGGATTGGCCACATTTAAACTTATATCTCAAAAATTACTGCTTAAAATAAAAATTTAAAAATTAACTTTTTATTAAATTTTTCGAAACCTTTCTTGCTATGGTATTTTATTCGCGAATTTCGGGACGCCCTGTATAATTTTACCATGTGATGTTAATCAACATGGTAAAATGGTGTGGATTTAAAAATTTGGTGTACCTCAATATTATGATAGTGTGGATATAATTCATGTCAATATTAACATCAACACGAGAGATAAGAATTATATAGCATATGCGTTACATTCACACTGATTGTTTAGAGTATGGGAAAGATGAAAGAAACAATAAATTTAGCTATAAAGAACAAACGAATGTTTCTACTCTCTAAATTCTTCGAAGTGAATATCTAAAAAGTGAAATTTCACTCTTAAAATCTGAAAATTCTTTTTCAAGAGGCAAAATTTTCATTTTTTAAAGCAAAACTCCACAAAGAACTTCAAGAATACGAGAACAAATTCTTTTATTGGATATTTCATGTGCGTTTCAAAAGTTACTAATTGTCTCAACTATTTTGAAGTCGATCATACGATCTTTCGAATATATGCAAAACTATGTTAATCGACAATCCTCTGATGTTGTCAGACGATTGTCAATGTTTCGAGTTTGAACAGAATTATGATATCCTAATTTCGTGGAGTTTAATTTTCAATATTTTAGATGTTACGGCAAAGCTCTTCTATTCCTTCTATATCCTCTTTTATTCTGGAACAGCTGTTCTCCTGTCAAGTGGAAGTCTCATCTTACGTCGCTCTCCCACTATGCGATTTGCCACGTGACCACATGACCATGCGTGGAGTAAGAAAACGCATAAAAGACGGAAAGCGAGCGATGACATTTTCGTTTCACACATATTTCGTCAGGATAAGAGTTTGGGAATTAAGGAGATTCCGAGTCCGTAATAGACAGACAGTTCGATCTCAATGATTCTAGAATATTTTTCTATGAAAACGCACGAGAACAGTTTCTATATCTATAGTTTCTATACCTATAAACAGTCTCCAACTCAACAGAGTTCAGTTTGAAGTTTTTTTTTCGTACATTTATCTTTCTTAATTTTTTTGAAAGAATAAAAAAAGCATCTACATATTAAGACATCTTGTATACATTTAAATACTAATATATTGTGAAATAAAAGAAAGTTAATTAAAACAAACAAAATATTGAATATTTGGGCATTTTTGCTTGAAACAAAATAACAACAACGAATATATAATCACTTTTTTATACACAGAAAAGTTATAATAGTAAAAATATTACAGAAAAAAACAGTCGACTATTTCTATCAACTTTAATCTCGATTTAACTTATTCTTTATTTTTTCCCAATTTATAAAATTATAAAAAATAGAGAGTAAATTAAATTGAAATTAAAATTAACAGATATTGACAGAAATGAATATTAGTCCCGCAGAAAATATGATACAATTAGAACGCATCGTATCTAACAATAAGTAATAATGTAAAAATGAAACAAATTGGAGTCGAAAAATATAAACTTTGAGTCCACGATGCTAGAAATCTCGAATAAAAAAAAATTGGCCAATCGCATTGGTTATATGATCGAATTGTTCCAATGTAAATTCTTTCTCTAGAAACTTTTCCGAGATCTCGGAGAAGTTTCTAGCCTCGTAGGCATAAGGCTTAATAGATATTTTTTTCTGAATGTTTATTATTTGATCCTCAAGATATTTTTTTCTGAACTGAAATGTTATTTGATCCTTGTTTCCCAAAAAAAATTTAACGTATTAGACATCAAATTTGCTCCAGTATTTAATAAAAAAGCATCTCGATAATTTTAACGTCATATACACGTACTTTAAAAAGATAAAGTCAAGTTTCTAATAGAAAGTGTGTTGGAGAGATAAAATAGATTTCCTGTGTTACTTTAATATCATTTTCGGCTCCAAAAGAAGCTCGAATTGCTTTGCGCGGCAAAGTTAACTTTTATGAACTTGCGCTCAACTGGTGATGCACTTGGTAGAATCATTACGTTATTAATCGCCGTAGGAACGATTCAAACCCTCTCTAGTCGAAGGCGCCGAGTATGAAAAGTGACAATAGTTGTGTTCATCGGAAAAAGCAAGATTTTTCAATATTATTAGTTTATATTATTTTATATATTTATTTAGATTCGAAGAGAAACTAAGGGCCAATTATATTTAAAAAATTATGTAACATTTGCGAAGTTGCATTTTCTGCTGAACGCAGTCAATAAGTCGATCTAGAGGTGATCGATTCCCATGAATATTTAATTGGTTTTTCTCCTTGTAATGTATCTACTTAATATCGATTACGATGCAAGATCCATCGTATCTTTCATTTATTTTTAACCCTCCTGGACTGTTAGAGTCTTGGATTTACTCAATTTGAATCCATTAAATCTCTTCAAACAATTCAATTTTCTTTATATTACATCTGCAAATTTCAATTATTCTTATTAAAATATATTCTACAATTTATTCTTTTTTTTTTATAGAGTTATATTATTTTGATTTCTTGAAATTAATTAGTGCCTTTTAATTAATAATTAAATAGAGTTTTATGGCGAGCTTCAGTAACTGTATTACAAATTTGGCGTCAGCTCTAGAAAATTAACAGCGAATGTTTCTCTCTCTCTCTCTTTCCATATCGTTTTTGCGTATCTCCATCCGAAGCTCAAATAGACATATGTATTGCACTTTAAATTCAAGAAACGCAAAGAACAGTTGAAAGAGACCAACGGTCAGGGCGCGTACAATTCCACAATTCAGTAAATACATTTAAATGACGCCTGGCGTAATCTGCCCAGAACCGCCGAGAATGACTTACCGCCGGTTTAGTACTCGCGATATTGGCGAAGCCGGCTTACCTCGATAAGCACGACGAAACACCAACAGCCAGCTCCGATCCTCGTTTCGAAGCGTGGCATACAAGCAAGGGAAGATACTAGACGAGCCGCCCGGCGCGGCACGGACGACGGCGGTGTGCCCGCCTGAGCGATGCCACTGTCGACGTCGCTCTGAACTCTCTGAAGGTAGTCGCGCTTCGGCCGATCGCGCGTTTCCTCACTTCACGCGGGTAACTCTCGGGTCGTCTGGCGCGTATGCAATTAGTTCACTTCGCCTGTCGTCAACCGATTCGATTGTCGGTCAACACCACACCGACCGCCGACTATACACTTGATCGCGAGATTGCTTTGTACGCTTCAACGTCTGGCTGTGATCGCTTGCTCGCGCGTGCGCGCGCGCGCACGAGCTTTTACGTGCGTGCGTGTGTTTACTTTGCACGTAATCCTACAACGCTTGACACCTCACGGTCCCTCTCTGGGGTCGCTCAAAATCACGAATCGTTTCGCGCGTATACCTACACCGCTGTCGCGGAAATCAGCAGACCGACGATGTACAGCAACTCAATCTCTCTCTCGCACAATCGCGACGCGTACATCCGCGCATCACGCGTGTACAAGGGCCACTGCGCGCTGACGGCGGCGGCCGCGCCGCCGGCCGCGCCTCACGGCGTGCGTCTGTACTAAACGCGCGTTACGGAGTAATCGATAGATAAACGGCGAACTGCGTGCGTCAAATCCGTTAAGTCCGTCTCACACTATGCATTGCGAGTTAGAGATTAGATTTCGATCGGTCAGGTAATTTTAATTTCAATCTGTTTTATTCTGATTGATTAAATTCTAATCTTTATTTCGCAATCCTTAACCTCCAAATGACTTCAATGTATAGTGCGACATCGGCTTAAAGCTACTCAAGGGAATCGATTTGGGTCGATATGTATATGTTTTAGAATGAGATGAAAATTACAATAATGAATAAAATTTATGAGTTATTAACCAGTGAAGTTGTAAATATTCTAACTTACTAATTTTTGTAATTTACATATGTATATATACATTATAATATATTACATCAATATGTGATTTAGCTGTTGTATGGCCAATTAAAATCACGCTAAATATTGACATTAAATGTTGACATTTGTTATGAAGACAGACATATAAAAAAAAAAGTAGGAGGCCAAATATTGGCCTCCTATGTTGGTCAAATACACACATTTGACAGTTTAATTAAGTTTCAATAAAATAATAACGTATTTTCTGTAATATAATATCATACATAATGTTAAAAAAAATATAACACATTTTTTTTATTGATTAATTAGTAAAATTTTTTCTTCTGACTGATCAATCAAAAATTTTTCGAAAACAAAACCACACTCCGATACTTTTTCTTGCATCACTGATTCTGCACATGCAATTACTGTTTAAAGAGCCTTGAACTATGTTTCCATTGGTTAATTTAACAGTATACAGGTT
>Ga0157364_1009254_pt1 | contig 10207 bp, 1 predicted proteins | sample AttsexASBM2_FD_111476 | JGI IMG/M metagenome (GOLD analysis project Ga0157364, IMG submission 111476) | Fungus gardens microbial communities from leaf cutter ant in Ribeirão Preto, State of São Paulo, Brazil - Atta sexdens ASBM2 | ecosystem: Host-associated > Fungi > Mycelium > Unclassified ... | reverse complement strand
TATTTAAAATATAAATGCAAAAAATTACAAAAAATTAAGAAAAAAGTAATTAAAAATAAAAGATTTAATATTTAAGGTGATTTTTCCAAGTTTTTAAAAAGGCACGTCGCTTTTATAAATAGAGAATTATATATATTTATAAAAATTTATGAATTATATATATTTATAAAAAAGAGTTAAAAAGACTAAGAGTTATTGCATTTTTTTTTCTTGTTATGAACATTTCTCGGCTTTCAACTAGAAATTAAAAATATCATTGGAGTAACATATATATGTGATCGCAAAACTAGAGTTTATCACTAATTAGGAACTACACTTTCATTCGCACAGTCGTGTTTTTCATACGGGAGTATAAATGCCAAGACGGATGAATCGTCGGATTATTACCACTGGCTTGCGTGCACGCGATTTCAGAAGCTTTCAACGATAATTAGAATGACCCAATTGAAATCTCTGTAATGAAGTAGCGACTCCGACATCGCTGGTCCCGTGTTTTCCTTTCATTTGTTGCACCTATTGGAGAGACACGCCCTTTACATCAACACGCTCTTTCCGCATTTCTCCGTTCTGCAAAGCGAAGGTACTGAATTAATTGGTAAACCATGGTGCGATTAATTAAAGCGCTTTCGCCAAAGTAGACTGTTTTCAAACGAATGCTCACGCTCCAGGATTTACCGTAGAAGAACGTTACCAAGACCGTCATTTCGAAATCGCTCTCGTATAATCTGCCTATATTTATTTAAGCTTTTGAAGTACTAAATTTTGACTTTTTATCAAAAGGAAACAGTCAAACAGTTTCTTAAAGAATTATTCTGATAAAATTTCTTTCTATTTCTGTATATATTATATTATTTATTATTATGACATCAATATCATTATCATATTAAAATTTCATCACATAATTTCTAGAATCAATTAATTTATAACGTGTATACAAGTGTATGTAATTCAACCCTCGTAATTATCCATGCATCATTGATATGCTGCCAATCTCAGCATAATTAGTAACACAACGGTTTCTATCGAAGTCTATGTTAATATTCGAATGTAAATATTAATTAATCTAGTATTTGCCTCTTGCTAATTTCGCGTAGGATTATCGAATTAAGTGAAAAATTCGTTGTGCTAAAAAAAAATAAATATACAGCAATTCTACAATTATGCGCATTGATTATTTTATAGCAAGATAAAAAATGTTTTTTTTCTGCAATATAGAATAAAATCTACATACTAGTAATCAACAATGCAAACCAACGCGATTGTGGCCATAAAGACGATTTTGCACGACGATTTGTGGACTCATAAAGGTAATGAGGGATGAAATTTTGGAGAATCTTGATACTTTTGAAGGAATATTGAGAAACTCATAAACTTCGATGTTGCTCAAGTGAATTATGTGGAAAATCTTGCCGCATTCTACTTCTCAGATTAAAAATTTAACGTTTTTCTAACAATCATTTTAAAAATTAATTTGAAAAAGTGCTGCTCATAAATTTATAAAAATAATAAATTTATATAAACATGTACACTATAACTCTCAGTATAACTCAGTATAACTCAGAACAACTTATAATTCCATTATTTCTGAATAAACATCCGTACGTATACGAGTAGAATGTTAATTATAAAAAGTTGCTGAAATTGTTTCATTAGTTATAAATATAAAATTCAAAGTATATATATATATATATATATATATATATATGTAAGCAAACATTGCCATAATAAATAATTATTTATTTAAAGAACATCGAGTCAATGTAAATTTTCACTTATTATGATAAAATTACATTTGTGTATAAGTGCTATAAATCGCTATAGCCATATATCTTCTTTTATATTCTTAAAACAGAATTAAATTAATAAATAAAACTACCTCGATTTTAGCGAATAAAAATAGGTATAAATAAACGTCTCTAATGCAATAACATATATATAAAATTAATGATGAGAATTATCGATCAATTATCAATATTTGTAGCGTAAAAACAAACTCTTTTATTCAAAAAGCGCAGAAATAAATTTCCATGTCTTTGCTTATTTTCGTTCAGTAGATGCTTGATTAACTCCAATTTCGCCGATTTTGCTGCAGCCGTTCTTATTAGTTCGGCAACGTGCTTATACATCGTAATGTCTTCGTGAACTTCACATGCTTTAGAGTAAATGGGAGCTAAATGAGAGAGCCAGTCGGGAAGATAACCAAATATACCAAGTAACTGGTTCTTCGACTGGAAAGTTGCGCACGGTACAGGAGCTGGGAGAAAGGGCCTGTCGCGCGACGGTAGCCCAGTAAACTGCTGATATTCCACATCCCCAACCTGCTACGTTCTTACGTGAGCGTATTACGCCCAGGTAACTTGCGTCTCCCCGTAAGTAAGTAGCGCTCGGGGCGGCTGATTTTGGCGGAATGGAACGGAGCAGAAACCAGATGGAGACTAGAACTCGGGCTCTAAGTTTTGATTTATGTCGCTAATGCGCGGTTAAGGCGAGCAAAACGTGATGTGAGGACGGTAGGAGTATGACGGTTTGCTTCTAAATCGTATGAGGCTAAATACGATGCGTCCAGATTAAGTGTGCTGACCGAGCTATAGTAGCCACTATTATCCGTAAAAAGTTGCGCCAACTTCTATCCGAAGTTAACTATCAATACATCCTTTCTTTAATCGAGTAAAATATTTCACCGTATCAATAACAATAATTTTATGTTTTTAATTAGAATAAAAGGATATTCTGAGAAATATTATCAGTTCAATAATATCGTAATTTAAATATAATATAATATTATACGAATGTATTATATAAATTCTTGCAGTTTTTTCTTAAAAACATGGGGAGTAAACTCTATAAAATACAACATAAAAATATATTTTCATAATGCAATATAAATAAAGTAAATTTTCGAAAGAAGCTGTAAAATTTTCTTGAAAATTTATGAAACCGATCTAAAATTTATGAAACCGATATGGTATTTATCCGCGAAACACTTTGGAAACGATGTTATAGTGAAATATTGATTAAGCTTCTGTTACAGGTTAAAGTAATACGGTATATAATTCTGTTTTAAACGAAATTAGATTAATCTAAAGTTCTGTAACATATAATTTCTAAAAAAATTTAACATCTAACTTGTTAGAATATTTATAATTCTAATCGATCATTATTTTCGTAGAAAGCAACAAATATAAAAATATATACACGTATATAGGATATTCATCAAAATTCAGCAAAAATAAAATTTTAAATAACGCATTAAATACGGAAAAAAAAGATTAGCTGTTACAGCTAAAAATTAGATATAGCAGCTAAATTTAGTAGTATAATATTATATGAACATTTAACCTCGTATTTGCGAAGTCTAATTTCCATTAACTGTGAGGTCTAAATATTATCATTGCAACAAACAAGCATTTTGTTACTATATCAATGTACTATTCATTACAGCAAACGTTTTCTGTATAGCAGACAATTTGGTAGCAAACCATATTTAGTTGTGATAGAAACAATTTTCTTTTACACTTATATCCGATAACTATGATAACTCATGTTGCTAAATTAATTGACTGTAATAGACATGCATATTTTTTGCTATCACGTTCTTATATTAGCTATTGCAATAAATCCTTTGTATATATTAGCAAATTTCATAGCTATAGTAGCTAATGCAATTTCAGCTAACTAGAATTAGCTGTGATCATTTTTTTTCCGTGTAACAGTTATTATAATTTAAAAATATTGAAGTAATTTTTACGAGACTTTAACATTATTTAAGATCACACTAAGAGTGTTATGTCATTTAAAACTGTACAATTTTTACATAGAAATTTTTTTGAGAAATGCTTACCTTCCGAAATATTAAGGTGATTTTTAACACTTTTCGAACATCCTGTATTTGATTACACGTTATAACAATAATTTAATATATTGTTAGAAAGTATACTATTTATATTTACACATCGAATAAATAAATCTAGTATATCGTAAATGCGCAAACAATTCACACAAATTTTGGTTTATTACGAAAACCATTAAATGATACACGGTGAGGCATACCCATGAAATCGTAAATACTGATTATATCAAATTATGAGGTGATAATAGCGAGCACACGAGGCAATATTGTGATAATGACAAAATGCACAAATGTACTAATATTTAGATTTCAAAACATAAGCGATTGTATATCGGCGATTGCAATACCAGTTCTCTGCTATGTATTTTACATAAAGCTACCATTCAGAACATCACTGAAATTCAGATCTGAATTTGATAAACGAAAAATTTATTTTTCCATGCCAAAAGTGATTCTACATATGCACAATGTACAATGTCAGATATTCCAAAAAACAGTTATGTACCTATATCTAGTGGTATGATATTGACGACTAAATGAGTGCAGCATATGGAGAGATAGATGGAACTATGGGAGAAATTTTCAACATCGCATATTGAACTATAAACCACAACCATGAAAGACGACTGCAGAGGCGTACAATTTGATTGTCAAATACCGCAACTAATCGGTGCCCTGAGCTTGTTTGTTCTCTCAATTTACACCAATGACCTTTTGACAATCACGTACGTACATATAAAAAGAAAATTTACCTCATAAAACACGTCTATCTTTATATTGGGTTGTCCGGAAAGTTCGTGCCGCAAAAGATTTAAATTTAATAAATGTACACTAAAATTTAAATCTTCTGCGTTTCAATTTTTCTTCAAAATCGACACGAACTTCTCGGACAACCCAATATATACATCATATCTCCCTTAATGAAATATTCTTTAGAATATTCTTGATCTTATTAATTTGTTCATTAGCTATACTCTTTTAATATATTCAAATAAACTTGTACTTGAATATGGTTAAAAAATCGAATATATTAATTCTTTTGTATTTCATAAATAATTTATATAAAGAAGTAAAGAATTAAAATTTTCAGACGGCGTCGCAGAGATGTATAATTTGATTGTGTCAAATATCACGACTAACTGATGTCTTGACCCTGGTTGTTCTCTCAATTTAAATGGCTTCAATGACACGAATTATAAAATTAAGATACCCGGACTATATATGGCCCAATATCCAATAACCTACTCACCATTTATGGGTAATGACGCAGTAAATTCCACAAATAACATTAGTTAGTCGTACGAGCTATTCGTCTGATTTAATTGTATCAGTTTATTGTTCAATTTGTTCATTCTAAATATCATGAGAATAAGAAGATAACCAGCTAAGTAACTCAATTTTTGGAAAATAGTTCTTTGTGTATTTTTATATGCCAACAAACATATTAATATGTTAATAAATTTATAATTTATAAATAACATTAGATCACTTTATTTCCCATTTCTCTAACATTTTTTTATAAAAAAAAAAACGAAAACATTTAAATTATATTCAGTATACATATAGATACCCAATATGATCTAAATGCTACTTTTTTAAGTATATTCATTTTTATTCATCAGTATTCATCCGCACATGTAAATATTTAAAAATGTTTCATATTTTTTTTTATTAAAAAATGTTTCCTCTCTTGAATCCGACTACTTTTCAATTTTAGTTTCAACAAAAAATTGAAAAAATCGCAAAACTTAGGACACCATACAATCTGATTATCTCAAAATTTGAAGAGATTATAAACAATATTTTCTATTATAAAATTTTTTCTTTTATAAAAAAAAATTTATATATTTTTAAAATAAAAATAAATTCACAGAATAAACTATCAAAAATATTGTCACAAAAATTTCTTAATAGAATTGAACTTTTAATTGTTAGACATACATTTTGAGCAATTTACGAAATAGTCAAAATAAACTTCTTGAGAGAATATGCTGCGTTATGAATAATTTTGAATTCGCTAAAGGTTTTTTTCCTCTGAAAACAACTCTTGTTAGTAAAACTGATCAGATTTGCAACTTGTACAGAACCCCAACTTCAATGTCTTCGAAGGCGTGTCATTTGTCAATGTTCATATACTTGCGCATAATGTAAGTATATAATATACAAACAATGTTAAATCGCAAGTACTCAAAGGACATTCTATGTCACACTGTGCTTTGCACGCAAGAAACAAAGCGCAAAGCATTACTGCATTACGAAGCAAAGCCGAGATGAAAGGCTATCGTGCAGGTGTCGGCTAATGCCAGCGCAAGTAACGATGGCGACATACAGGTACCTCTTTACGATTGATTTCTTTAGAAGAGACGGCGAAATACGGAAGAGAACATTTGCCGACCAACGGAATTGTTACCGTTACTTTAAAGATCGATAGCTATTTATCGATTTGCGTCGTTAATGCTGCTTCGTTTCCTCTGCCTCATCCTCCCTCGTCGTTGTTGCGCGCATGCAATTGGGTAGGATCACTTGTAAATGCTTCGCGGCAGAACCGCCGCAATCATGCTAATGACAAAATCTTCTCGCCATGCGGGAACTTTACAAGTTCTACAATGGCGCATGATGGAGGTGCGACAATTCCAGAGCGTATATTGAGTTTAATAGCAACACGCCATGACGCTGCTACCGGGAAAATCGTATGCAAGTGGTAATTTGCATGCTACCTCTCTCCCCTCTGCTACACGTCATTAGCCGACCTGTCATTCTATATAGCGGATTATTACGCGTGTATTTCTTTGCATCATGAATTGATAAACAGGCAAGTTTCTCAATGTGTGTATGCTTACGTAATATCTGCATTAAAAAAAATACCCACAATCAATAAGCGCGTTACATGTGATAGAAGCGTCATAAACATTTAAACATAAATATACATAATAAATGCAAATGTAATATATATATATATATATATATATATATATATTTTATTATATATTATATATGCGAACTAAATATTAAATATAGATAATAAAATATTGATTACATGTAAACTAGACACATAATGCAAAATGAATAGACCAATAAAACTCTTCGTTCCCATTTAAAAGCGCTTGGATGATACTATAATGAAATGTAATCATAATTTATACAATGCATATTATGTTCGACCTTGCATATTCACCAAAATCTGGCTTCTTGTAGCTTATTAAAGCAACTAATATATTAGTCCGTGCTAAAACTCGTGAAAGCCGGATTGCAAAGCCATCGTAAAGTTCTGAGAAAGCCATCGTAAAGTTTAGTGAATTTGCACTACGAAACGTAACGTTGACGCGCTTGACACGAATAGAGTATGTATGTCCGCTCGGCACGCACTTCCTCTCGATTCGCTGCAGATCTACGATGCAGAAACGAGGGCACACTGCAATTATTCAAATTGCTATAATATAGTGATTTAAAGTAGCTGCAAAGTCATGCGGAACCAAGAATTTGTAAATATTCATTTGTCAATTTTTGATATAGACTAATCGATAAATTTTATCTACTTTGAATTATTGTTAGTTATTTCTTTTATACACTGTAATTATTTTTTAATTGTACTTGGAACTTAACAACTGATTTCTTTGAAAACTTTCTTTTTAATAGATTGCTTTTCATAGAAGAAAAATGCAAATATCACGAGCGTCCCAATTATATTGAACGATTTCAATGTCTCATTTTTAATATCTCAATGGACCACATATTCGTAATAAAGAAAGAAGCATATTTGATACGTATGTACATTTTTTTTAAATCTACTTTATAACGTATAAAACATTGTTTTTGTAATATGAGAATCCGACATTTATTATAATAATATTAAGAATAACCCGATCGGCGTCGAAACGTTTATACTTTTTACTAATCTGTTAGTAAAAAAATCTATCTAATTTTAAATATTAAACGTTATTAATTTTAATTGGCTCGTAGCCCTTGTTATTACTTATTGATGATAAATCTTATCTTTGTCTTTAATTTTTTTACTTATTGATCAAAAATTTATGGATTAGACTGATGGATATTAGATTCTCTCCGAGAATAATCATTATGACTTATGCATTATCGCGATGACACATAAGAGATATAATTTGAATAGTCTATGAATAGAAATTTTGCACGCATTGTTAATACATAAACCGTTAGAATGTGCGCTTACGAAACGTGACTTGGTATGGATGATTTAAGTGAAAAGGGAAGAAAACCGGTTTACGATTTGCGCGCGCGACTGGCCTTGCCATTTCTTTTCCCATACTTGCGCGAGATAGGTACATAAGACATTGATCTAGAAATACATCGTAATAGTAAGCACGTTCGCTTCAGTTATAAATTACAACAAAAGTAAACAAAATAAAGATATGCAGAACAATGAACTTGGCTATTTCGATTGCCCGTATCTCCAGATGTAAAAAGGGATGCAATTTATCAGTTTAAAGAATTTATGCTTTCGACATACATTGCAAAATATATTTCTTCGTATTTGCTCTTGTCGTCTGTATCGACGTACGTCCGAGATTTCTACGCAAAAATTCTTGGCACGATTTATACTTTATGCAACGATGAAATATTCCCGATTCCTTTCTCCGATATGTACAGACTGTTATCAACGATTTGCGGCTTACTTGACGCTAAACGTATATTTACGCACAACCCAGCGTACGGATTACTTCCTTCCCTTTCGAAGAAAAGGAATTGCTAAGCGGAGAAGTACATGTTATCATGCACATCAGAGAAATGATGCATAAATTTATGTATAGGTACTTGAATTTAACGAAATCAATTCCCTATGCAATAATTGCATCCTAGTCGTACATAACAAACGTATTTCTTTCATATTAAGAACTAAAAAAAATCCAATAGCTCTAAATATTATTTATAAATAAAACTTTTTACATTTGATAGATAAATCTCTATCTTTAATCTATGTAAATACATAAATAGTTAAATATTAATGGATAAAATAAAATATACATATAAAACACTTTATACATAAGAATGCCCCGCAGTGCAAATATAATTAAGGGAGGAGACAGCGACATGTGAAAATATATTTTAGAAAAGATACGGGTCGCTTCGGCGCCGTTGATCGATGGGTTTGCTCGAAAGTATATGCTCCCGGTGTGCAATCTCCGATAAATGCGATACTGGCCAGGGATGACAGGGTTGTAAAATCAAGTTCGCCGGGCTGAATTTGAAGGGTTACGAGAGCTATAAAATCGCCCTAGGTTTATGCAATAAACGAGAAAATAATATATAAACACATAGTAGTGAATTTCGAAATTATTATACGTTACAAGAAGAAAGAGTAAATAGAGAGTATAAAAGAAAAAATAGTGAATATAATATGTAAAGTAGAAAGAATAATATTGAAAAGAAAGGATAGAGGGTGTGAAGAAAGAGAAAGGGCAACAAATGAAACGAGTGACAAATGAAAGAAAAGTAAATCTAAAAAACTTCAGAAGAAAAAAAGAAAGTGAAAAAGAAAGAGGGAGACAAAGAGGTAGAAGGGGAGAGGTAGAGGAACGGGTAAGCGGCCAAGTAAGTTGGCGTGGGATGGCAGAAAAGCCGTAATCCAGTTTATCAGGGCAAAGTGCATAAGATTATGCTAACCCCTTAAGCTAAGTTCCGTCGGATAAACGATATTGCAGGTTACGTCAGGTCTTCCTACCTTACGCTCTTTATAGCTCCTGCGACGTCTTCATGAGAGAGTTTTACGAGGAATCGCAATGTTTTAGACGTACGAGTTCCACAGGATGGATTTCACCATTCTTTAATGATCTCACGTGATATTTGCCACGTGATGGTATATATTATTTCATAATGCCATTCAAATAAATGTCAGAAGAAATATTAAGTTCTCATTTCAAGCTATTTCAAAGATTTCGCAAAGATTTCGCTAGATATTAATGTTTATTTTTATGTATTGTACATTTTATCTGCGTTTCGCTACGGATGGTTGCTTTCAGATTATTGCAAAAGGATTATAACCGCGGAGAAACAACAAAGTTTCGCAAAAACAGTATGATCCGCTAGTAAAGTCAGAGAGCTGCTCTATGAACTTCAAAGGTATGCCACGGTCGCGAGGAAGATAAAGTTCTCGGTATGCGAAAACTAAGAATCACAGTTATCTGGAGCATCCTTCTTTCCACGAGAATCTGCAATGTGTAGTACGTCACAACCCATGTTGTACGTGTATCATAGAATAACACAGAGATCGCTGTATCTATGTTGTCTCACGAATATCGACCCGCGTAGCGGTGAATACATTCCAAACGAATGATATCAGAAAGAGGAGATAGGTGAAAGCGTAGACGGCGCACAGCGACGTCG
>Ga0157364_1009253_pt1 | contig 10207 bp, 6 predicted proteins | sample AttsexASBM2_FD_111476 | JGI IMG/M metagenome (GOLD analysis project Ga0157364, IMG submission 111476) | Fungus gardens microbial communities from leaf cutter ant in Ribeirão Preto, State of São Paulo, Brazil - Atta sexdens ASBM2 | ecosystem: Host-associated > Fungi > Mycelium > Unclassified ... | reverse complement strand
ATGTTTTAGTCGGTGATCATTATTTGTTAAAAATTATTGACAAAACAATTTTTATAAATAGAATGTAATTTTTTAACACAAGGTATACATTCTACTATATATTCGACTATATTTTGTTATAGTTATAGTTTAATGCTTCTTTTATACCAAATCGGGATAAAGTAGACATTTCGAATGAAGCGAAGTCCATCCCATATTCTTCTGTCTAGGAGCGAGATTCAACTTTCCATGCGTCCATTCCATACTTCTGCATAAGAGTGTCCTTCTTTGCGAAACTATAATTTAAATTATAACATTTCTTTTATTTTCTAATATAGCTAAAATTGAAAATTTCTGTGTAAAATCCTATATTACAGTTCAAAATATACAGATAATAATTAATTTTGACTCTTAATAATTCTTTAATAAATAACAAGTAACTGCTAAATTCTGTTAGAGGTCACTAAGAGTCATGATCTTGACAATATATATCAAGATAGTCCAAATATGTTGTCCAAAGTGAAAATTTACTACTGAAATTACACTTTAACTTTAGACTTATCTCAGAAACTAATCTGAGAAATTAAGAGATCGTCTAATTATTAAGGCAAAGTTATTCAGGATTATGACAACATTTCTCAAGATCATTGGGAGCATCCCCCATACTGTATAATTATCATATATTTTTTAAATAATTCAATTTATAAAAGGCAGAAATTTAAATTGATTTAAGTTGATTTAAATTTTAATCTAAATTCAAATCTATACCTGAATATAATAAATAATAAAATCCGTATAATATTATATTTTAACTCGTCAATAAGATTCAATTTATTTCCAATTAATATATAAATACTTGTAGAGTTCTTAAATTGTCATGTTCTATTAAAAAATATATATATAATGTTGAAAAATATTTAGATTCATCTTTATTTATTAACCCTTTGTTGTATGCAAAACAGATATATAACCGGCTGACGTTTTCATTAACTGAAAAATACACATTTAGAAGTAATACAATTAATAACACATTCTATGATTGTAAAGTTCAACATCGTGCAATAAGTACAATAAAATAAAACATAGGTGCAATACATATATAAAATTTATATGATATAGATTACACGAGAGATATCACAATAACAATTAAATATTTTATAATGCAATAATTATAATTAAAATACTTTACATCGCAAAATGTTGCCATTGTCATCGGAAACACTTTTCCAGCGGTAAGATAGACTGGTTTAGTGCCTCTTATCAATAGAAACAACAAATCTTTCGCAATTTTTGGATCCATGAAATACCATTTATTATTATATGCCGCATAATATATTTCATTACACTTAAAAATATCAAGAATGTTTTTAGATACCGATTATTATATGCATTCAAGACCGCTGCGAGTTCATGTGCAGATTATTATATTACGATAATTATGTACAATCATATCACATTATGTAAGTATATGAAGACTAAATGCAAATATTATCTACTATATATTTAAACTTTTGTATGTAAATAATATCAAACAAGATAAAATATTTTAAAATATTATAAATAAAACTAAAAACTATGGTAAAAGGAAAATTACTAGAATATTAATAGCAATTCTGTATGCATTAGCTGCACAATTAAATAAGATAATTATATCACATATAAGATTGTAAACTAACGTATAGATCAGATTAACATTGCATGTACAGTTTAGTACAACAATTAATAATCAGTTTTTGGGAAAAAAATTGCTGCAGACTTTATATTGATTTTATATTGAAATTCTTCTCTTTCATATATTTTAATATAACACAATTATAATATCTATATTTCTAAAAAACAATATTAATCTTTTAAATAATAAATTTAAACTAATCAAATTAAATTGTCACTAATTATTTTAACATTATGTAAGTAATTACTTTGAAATAAATTGATATAATATTACATATGTAAACACTGCTTTTATAATAAAAAGAATAAAACTCACCCGAGCCATTAAAATCTCACCCAGGGCACAATAGAGGCACATATGCGAAAATATAGTGAAAACATTGCATATAAAATATATCAAGTGAGTGATCGATAGATTATTTCCTTCGTCGAATAGCTAAATAATTTATGATATGTGTTAAAGATATAATATTCTCATATTGGCAATACTTTAGATGTTTGTAATATTTAATTTAATAACACGTAATATATATTTTTTGTTTATATAAATTGTCAATATCTAATTTATACAAATAAATTTTTATTTGTAATTCAACACTTACGATAATTATTCGGAAACCATAGAAAGCGAAAAGTATTGCAAAGTACACAAATAACGCTAAAAGTGTTATATTATACGTATCTTCAATAACGCCAATGGCTCTATAAAATATATACCTTGTATTATGTATATTTAATTAATAATATATTTTATTCATATAAATATCAAACCTAAGTAAATGAATGTGCTTTATAATGCAACTTTTCAGCATATTGCGAGAATTGATATATTTATCCAAACATGTTAAACGATTTTTCAAAATATCCAATTGACCGCATATGTGAAAAATTAGTAATCCAAGGAAATTATCGATTCCAGTATAAGACATAATGGCAAGTAGAATGTAAACAGCTTGACTAATAAATGTTATTTCGTATTGCGGTCTTTTAGTTATATCGTAAATATAATACGTTTGTAGAGGCATTGGCTTGCCTGGATCAGTGATATTGGGAATCAGTCTCATTGATATTCCAAAGCTTGGGAGAATGATAATAAAAAAACATGCTAGTCCCATTATGCAATAGGCACAAGTAATAATAATACGTGCAGTGTACGCTGTTCTGATCATAACGTTTCTGTCTTGCACACTTTTCGACTTTATCCAATCTTCCGCAATCATATTCATAATTGGTATGATAGCTTTAAAATTGTTAATATTAAAATTTTAAATACGTATTTAACAGTAGATATAATTAAATTGAAATTAAAACTATAATAACATTAATCTTAAGCAATAAAAAGTTTAAAATAAGTAGACAGATATAAAGCTATAAATATTACTTTTACGATAGCTTTAATAACAAAAATAATATTTAAGTAAATAATAAAACAAATAGCAAATAGCAAAATAAAAAGACTTAATAATCTAAAATGTTTATTACACTGTAATCATAGTTTAAATAGATTTTATTCATTATGCATATGAATGAAATTATTAAATTGCCTAGAAAGTTTATACTGATTTATAAGAAAAATTTAAATAAAAAGTTTTCTTGTTAGAAAATAACTTTAAATGCATTATTTTGTTCCAGAATATTTTTCTATCTTTCAAATAATTTTGTAATTTCTTTAACGTAAAAATGCTGGATTTTTGAATGTCAATTATTGAAACATCTGCAGAGATTCTTTCCGGACAATTATTTTATATATAAATTATTCTTATTTATATTTATATATATTTAATTTATAAAATATTCTTTATGACTTTATAATTTTATAAGTTAAGGATATTGTTTTTAATTTTATCTACCTTCCTTCTTCCACCAAAAGATTACGATTCTTATCGAACAGCTTATTGCTGGCAAGGTAAATTGTAAATTGTCTAGCATTAGCATTATGTCTCCATAAATTCTTATAAATGAATGTATAGAAGGAATCAGTACGCCACATGTTACGGACAGAAAAACGATAAGCACTCGAATATTGCACATTAATTTCTGTCGAGTGTTTTTTGCGGTTTTAGGCCAAAGTCCAATAAAATTTAAAGCAATCCGATTTAATTTCATCGCCCATTCGAAATCTACCTATAAAAATCTTAATAAATCGAAACTCATATAAAACATAATCATAAACACACACAAATAAATCCGCAATTAGAATAAAATAAATAAAATGTTATTTAACAGAATGTACAAATAAATATTATAAAATATTTAAAAATAACTTTTTATGAATTATTAATTATAAATATATTTATGAATTATATTTTGATTACAAAATCAAAAATTATTCTCAAAAAATATTTATTATAAAATAAGAATATCATATACATTTGCTCTAGTTAAAGCTAATTTACTATTTTCTAATAAGTTAATCGACATAATACTGTATAAAAAACCAATTAAAAAACTTTTTATCATTAATAAAATAAAATATATCTTAAGTCCCACTACTATTTGCACATATGCACATTATATGTAAATAAATATATTTTCATATCTTTTTTTTTTTCAAATTGCAGTTTCAACGACGAGCACCTTTATATCCGGCATACTTTGTATCATCCATATCGAATGTTATCTACAGACTGACAGCTGTTTCCTTTTTATGCAATGTTACCTTCTATTTAGCAAGAAGTATTGCTTGCGCATGCTCTTAATAATTCTTGAAAAGACTGAACTATCTCAACTAGCAGCGAAGTATTTTAAATATTCTACATTGCGCGACCCTCGTTTTATGTTTCTCAGAAGTTTTCTGCATCCTGAATATAGTGTAAAACTTAGGGATAAAAAATATTCGTAACAGGTAGGTATTTTTCTCAAGTTATCAAAAAAAAACATGTTTATATACACTCGTTATATCCCACGCTCCGGTTGTCTCTTTACTATAGTTATTAATAAATTTTGTAAGAAAGAAGAATCAATTATTCGTTTCGTATTTATTAGAGAAGATACATTTGTAATATCTTCACTCTATCTGAGTGTGTAATGAACATCGAGTTTGTATGCTTTTATTTTATACAATATATCGAATATTTAATACAAATTAAATCCTAATAAATCTAAATAAATTATATTATATATTATATTTGTAATATAAATTTAATATATATTAAATATAAAATAATAAATATAATATTTAGACATTATATCTGACATTATATGGCATATACATTTAATATTTATATTAAAAATATTACTCTCTTTTTATATAAATATAATATATAACAAATATATTAATTAAAAATATTATATAAAATAAAACACATTGAATTGAATAATGTAAATATTTTATTTCTATAATTAATATATCTCTGTTCTATTCATAATTACTTAACTAAAATTTTTTACATCTGCTTTACATAAATTTTCTAGTATGAATGTACTGTAATTTTTATGTCTTCTTCATCTTTGATTTGCTAATAGAAATGATATATAACCAGCCGATGTTTTTAACAACTGTAACATATTCTCTATGTAGACAATACAAATAACAGAAACAATTTTTTAATTGGTAAATATATTGTATAATTGAATATTTAAAAACATAGAAGTATTTCTTTGTTAAAATAATTAGAAATATATATTTATATGATTATTTTGTTATCTTAATTTAAGATTTTTGTATTAATAATTAAATTTGATGTTAATAATTAAACTCATTTAATTCGGAAATAGACAAAATTAAATGTCTCCTTTCTAAACATTAAAAAAAAATATATTATTTAAATATTTTTCAAATTAACTATAAAAATAATTTATAAATTTCATATAAATTATTAATAATCTTACACTGCAAAATGTGGTCATTGTAAGTGGAAATATTTTTCCTGCAGTGATGCGGACAGGTTGGCTAGCTCGTATCATTAATACGATAAGACTTCTTGCATATTGTGGTTCTAATTTGTACCATTTAAGATCGCACAGAGCACGATATACTTCTTCGCACTTAACGTGAAAATATATATATATATATGTATATATATGTAATGATATATTGTATTAATTACATATACTACTATATATACTGTTACAAGATATTTTTTAATGTAATATAAATTACATTAAAAAATTTGTAACTTACTTGCATTGTTATAATCTCTCCGGCACCGCAATAAAGAAAAGTATGCGAAAACAAAATGGTGATACCAATTAATGGAAAACATAATCGTGCGAAAGAAAAATCAGACTTTTCGGTAATCACCTAAATAATATACCTTGATAATTAGTAAAAATTAATAAATCTTAGATGATACATCAACAATCTGTGTACTTCGAAACAAAAAAATGAGATAGTTAAAAAATAAAAATATATAACATGTACGCTAATATTCTTAATTGGCATTAAACTTACAGTAAGTAATAAGAATCCATGTAGACAAAATACAATGCCAAAATAAAATACTAAGCCTAACATCATAAAAGTAAAGGTATTTTCAATAATACCAGCGAATCTATAACAATTTTAAAAATTACATGATTAAGTTCGTTATATACATATATAGTCTTTCATATATATAATAAGTAAAAAAAATTTACTAGATTATATTAGATTAAAGTTAAAAAAAAAATTACTAGAAATTATTAGCTTGCTAAAAATACAAAAACAGTTTTTACATACAAATTTATTTAGAATACCAGTATCATTTTTCATAATATAAATAATTAATAACCATTCGCTATCAATTCTCTAACTGTTGGATTTAATCTTGATATCATTTAGATAAAGAATTCATGATAAGTACTACGTCAATTTGCTCAACAATTTTGATTCGTTACTCTCGAAAGAAATGCTTTATTGAACGAAATACCATAGTCAAACAGTGCAAAATCAGGATCGTATGCAAAATGGAGTAGAATCTTAATTACGTCTAACAAATAGTATCGAGACCAAATCCAGCAGCAAGCAGAATACTGGTAAGTTATTGAATGAATAAATAGTTTTTATATTGAAAAATAATTAAATTAATAAATTTTTGTGTAAAAATCATTTTTATATGTAAAAAGAGCATTTAGAACTTTTAACAATCTAATAGTGTTTTGTAAAAAAACCTTTTATATATTTGCTCAATTAATTATGACAAAAAAATAATTACCAAGTACTTATTACATACTTCGAATCTTAATAAATATTATTTTATAGTTATTTTTAATATTTTTCATCAATATTTTTCATCAATATTTTAATTTTTACAATACTAATAATATAAAATTAGAAATAAAAATCTCTTATTATTAAATTAATTTTATTAATAAATTATTAAATAATTTTTTATTACAGGATTTTTATTTGTAGTTGAATTTTACTTGCAATTATATAATTATATAATGACGATATATTGTATAATTATCTACATGCTAATACCTGATAAGCCGTATATGAGTCATTATGTTATGACTTAGAATATAGATAAAATTTTGGCATGAAATCAAACTAGTTATACGGCTTTTGAAGTTTTCCAATTGACCACTGAAGTGAAGAATCGAGAGTCCAAGAAAAGCATCTACTGAAGTGTAAGTTACAGCGCCTAAGAACACTGTAATGGCTTGAATAATATATGTTAATTCAAATTGCGGACTCTTATCTACGTCATAAAAATAATAAGTCTGCAGCGGCAGCGGCTTGCCCGGGTCCGTCAGATTTGTCAAACGCCTTAACGATAAACCAAAATAAGGAAGAACGATGACCATAATAAACGCCAATACCATGAGAATGTATCCGCTGATGACAATAATTCTAGCAATTTGTGCTCGCCTCATCATTACATCCCTTTCCTTTTTTGTCTTTAGTTCCATCCAGTCTTCCGCCATCATTTTTATGATAGATAAAAGTGCTTTGAAAAAGCAAAATAATCACTTGTAGAACCGTCACATATTATTTCTTGTTTTAAAGCTATGGCAAATACCTTTAAACATATATTACGTTTCATATCTTTTGTACAATAAATAAACTTTTTTCACATCTTCGCATGCCACATATAGATATAATTTCATCTGTACCTGTTCGTTTACACCGCATAACAACAAGTTTTAACGAGACTACCAGCAAAGGTAAAGTAACTTGAAGATTGTCTATCATAAGTAACATGTCTCCCCAAACTCGTATAAGGGAGCAGGTGAGAGGTATACCAGAAATAAATGTTACTATAACGAAAATAATGACCACACGGAGATCGGAAGAGAAGTTATTTTTGGGTACTTCATCGCTCTTGGGCCATAATCCAATTAGTTCTAAACCCAAGCGATTTAATTTAATCGCCCACGTAAAATCTAGTTACATATTAAGATTAAGAATTTATCAAAAGTTATGATATCTCTTATTGAGATAACAAATCCAAATTTCAAAATATCGATATTGGAGATTTTTAATTTTATGAACATGTGTAATAATTAGAATTATAAAACAAACATTACAAATATAACAATTAAATTATTATATTTTTACATATTAGCATAATAGGTCGGGATTATATGTAAATATTTTTGCGGTTGTGTCTAAATCGTAATATTTTTTAATTATGAATTTGTAATAACAATATTAAAAAATATTACAATTTAAACATTACAGTCACTTAGAAAAATATTTACATATAATTCCGATCTATTAAATATTTATTTTGAAATACAATTATTTTAAAATATAGTAATTTAGAAAATTTTCAAGAATTTTTTCTCTTTTAAACGAAAAAATATATAATAAATGTACCTTTATATTGTGAATGTTTGGCAAGATCCATGCCGAAGACTAATGCGAAGACCCTCACCTTACTTGTTATAATAATGCGATTATCACGCATGCTCACGATACGAGTACAACAACCTGGTTGTTTCTCCGAAGAATGCATTAAATATTACAAATGCTACTTCCAATTGATAACAGCTGTTTTGTTTCGTTTCAAAACTTTACGAATAAAAAAAGTAACATGATTATTACGCATGCCCACGATACGAGTGTAACAACCTGATTGTTTCTCCGAAGAATGCATTAAATATTACAAATGCTACTTCCAATTGATAACAGCTGTTTCATTTCGTTCCAAAACTTCAAGAATAAAAAAAAGTAACGTTCACGCTTCTAAGAAGAAAGGTAAGGAAAGTATCGTGCTGTGTACGACGTCTATTATCACCACTCCTCGAACTAAAAGTTTCTTCATACTTTGTAATACAATAATCGTATCCATCTCGTATTTAGAGATATATGTGCGGTAGTGTTTTAATACTTTTGCAGAAGGCCGTAGTATTCAAAAAAGTTTAAAACAAAAAGTACGAAAGAAAAAAATGTAAGCGTTCGATAAGCTATACAATTGCGAATAACCATTGAAAAGACATAGGTATTTCTTAATAATACTAGATAAATAAATGTGTATTATCAAATAAATGTTTAATATTAATAATATTATCGCTAATATTACTGGGTCTAAAGAAATATAGAGAATTATAATATATATAAAAATGTAATATATAATATTAAAAGTGTTTAATCTTTTTAAAAAAATATATTAATTTAAGATGTCATATAAAATAAGAAACATTGAATTAAATAATGTAAATATTTTATTTTTTATTATTTATATTAAATCTCTATTACATCTATACGTAATTTCTTAAATGATTTTTATATCTACGTTTTTCATAAATCTTCCGGTATAGATATATTGTTCCAGAATAATTTGGTATCTACTTCATCTTTGATTTGCTAACAGAAATGATATATAACCAGCCGATGTTTTTAATAACTGTAACATATTTTTTATACATATATGACAACATAAATTACAGAATAAAATTTTCAAATTTAATTGATTAATATTAAAAAATAAAAGGACATTACTCTTTGTTGAAATAAATAGAAATATTTATTTATGTATTATTTTATTACTTATATATATATTATGGTTTATATATGTAAGTAATTAAGTACTCTTTTAATTTAGAAATACTCATACTAAATTCTTAATGCAAATGAAACAGCTTAGCTTGTTTTTAATATCTGTTAAAAATGTGCATAATAGTGAAAATAGTGAAAATTAATTTTTAGATTAACAATAAAAGTAATTTATTTTTATGTAAGTTATTAATAATCTTACACTGCCAAATGTGGTCATCGTAAGTGGAAATATTTTTCCTGCAGTAATATGAAAAGGTTGACTAGCTCGTATCATTAATAAGATAAAACTCCTTGCCTTTTTTGGTTCTAATTTATACCATTCAAGATTGCATAAAGCATAGTATACTTCTTCGCACTAAATATATGAATATATATAAATATAAATATATGAATATATATATAAATATTATATATAATATGTATACATTGTATGTTACTATATATATGTTACTATATATATTCACACGTGAATATATACAGATTATATATGTCTCAGACCTACAGGATCATCTCTTGTGAGCAAACAAAGCGGATTAAATTGAATAAAAAAGTTACATATCATTTTGCAATTTTCACGATAGTTAATGAAATATTAATTTCTAAAAGATCAGAATAAATGTGCGTATTCGT
>Ga0157364_1009252_pt1 | contig 10210 bp, 2 predicted proteins | sample AttsexASBM2_FD_111476 | JGI IMG/M metagenome (GOLD analysis project Ga0157364, IMG submission 111476) | Fungus gardens microbial communities from leaf cutter ant in Ribeirão Preto, State of São Paulo, Brazil - Atta sexdens ASBM2 | ecosystem: Host-associated > Fungi > Mycelium > Unclassified ... | reverse complement strand
TATATATATATATATATATATCATCAGCTTTTTGTTCACTATTGATTATTGTAGGTGATTAACCTTTTTCTCCGCTATTGTTACCATGTAATATTATATGATTAATATACTTTTGTTCTGAATATTGCATTCTAGCTATTTATATTAATTTAATTTCTTGTTTTACATCTTACTTATGTTACACTGAGAGAAAAGTGTTTGGTACTTATGACTGCAACTGCATGATAAAGTAATTACGGTTAAGAATTTTATCATCCTGTCCAATTTTATTATTATTGCTATAATATTAGCGAATTCTATTGGAAACATTCAGTGCATACTTTGGTGCGTATTAAGCTTATCGTACACAAATTAATAAAAATTATAAAACTGTAAAGATAGAATGAATTATAATAAATGAACCGTGAAAGCCTCGATACATTTTATTAGGTAAAATATGTATTTTATAATTCAAAATATTTACTTTTACACTCAGATTAAGTCAGTGTACAATCGCTTTAATACACACCAGTGCATTCAATATCGAATTTGTTATTATTCTAATAATAATTATAATTTTATAGTCACTCTTCTTATTAACATGGAATAATAGTAATAATTTTAAAATAATGCTTCAAATCATAATAGTTTTACATATAATTATCACAAGTACTAAATATTTTTTTGTTAGTGGCCAAATGTTTTTTCTAAATAAAAGGAAAGGAAAGATTTAATATAATAATTTAAATATGTTCAACAATGCATACTTGTTCTGTTAGTAATCCATCGGGGCAATCCTTCAGGAATCCTTTGTGCCTACACAATACACAACAATTCTTATATAAATAATTATTTAAAGTAAAAATTTTACGTTGTAATAAAAATTGGAAATTACGAAAGAATTTTTTAAATCTACTTTTTACTTACTTACAGAAAAAAACTTTATTTTCTTAAGTCTGCTTTTATAAAAATGTTTTAAATTTTAATTTAGCAGAGAATTAAATCAATTCTGTCGTAAATTATTTTCTTCTGATTATCAGCAGAATCTTTAATCATTCTGTCCAAGTTCGCGAAAGTTAGTATAATAGCCTATTGCTTTTCTTAGAGTCGACTTACCATTGACGAATTTCCTTCTCGGTGACTGAAACAGAAACAAGAAGACAGGTTTGAGAGGTAATTAATTATTGGTTGTTCGACATATATATATAGTAAGATTGAATTATTCCGCGCGTGAAAAGTGCCTCCAAAAGAAAAAGCACAACGAAAAGAGTCGCTGAGAGAGCGAGCTGGAAAATTATTGTTCTCCAGTGCTCGCCAGGCTCGTATCAACTGCCGTGTGATTTACTGCACGACGGATTTACTCAGTAAATTCAGTACGGAGGTACGTGTCACTGAAAAACCCGATTGTTCCATGAAAGCGATCAAATTTTTATACGGCGCCGAGAGCGGGCGGGTCACAATCGTTTCTCTTTATGTCAGCGGACGAAGAGTGGAACGTTACGTTCTCCTTTGCGTTTACTTCAACGGACATGAAACAAAAATGTATCCCGACTAGAAGTGATTGATTTAAAAAAAAAAGGAAAAATCGCTGTAATGCAGGAGCGATTTGTTTGGTGGATTGAATTTATTTGCGTGAAGGAGGAACCAATATCATTTATACGAAAACAATCAATAATAGCGTTTGTCCCTCAAGATGGATGTGCGCTTCTGAAATAACGAAAGTTTTCTTTGTATTTAAGCGAACAGACTCGGCATTTTTTTTTTATTTATAGTGGTCGAAAAGTAGGAAAAATAGAGAAGGTAGATTAGAAAGTTCTATCGATTTTTCTTAAATTTTTGAGCTCATGTAAAATATATTTGTCAAAATGCGTTTTCTGATGAGAGCAAACGCAGCGAAAAATATTAGTCTAACGTGCTAAAATCGCGCAAAATGATTCGCGAAATAGGTTTCTGTATATCGCTAAAGTTTACTCCAAACGGAGATATTTTATTTTTCAACAAGATATCTTATTGGAATTGCATCTTAATTGATAACCAGATGGTAGGTTACCCTCTAAAGTACACGTGCTGTGGAGCAAAGCAACTTGGTTCTCTACGTCAGCTGAACCGAATGTGTTATGGCGGAAGGAAGGAACAAAGGGTAAAGGGCATAGGAGACGCGAACTCGGGATCGATAGAACACGAGAGAACATGAAGAGTTTTGCGGTTTATATGGTAATCTTGCGTCGTCCCGAGTATGTCATTAGCTTTTGCAAACAGTGCAGCTTCCCTGTCTCGTACGAGAAGAACTCTAACTGTACCGGATATCGCATGATCTTCTATTTTAATCAGGATATTATCTCGATCACGACAGTTCTGCAACTTTTTTCCATTCTTCGAGATTAAGAGAAGTGTACGAGAAGTTTCTCGACACCGCGTTTTCGCAGAACAGATTGTTTTCGCAGGATATTTTTATCTGCATGGAAAGAACGGGTTTGCTGAAGTAGCTAAAAATTTAGACACAGATTTGAATGTAATTTTGTTGGATTATCAAAATAATATATAGAAAGCTCAAGCTGGTTGTTAGAATGTCAAAACTTTGTGCAACATTATGCTTGAGATTCCCACGTAATTATTTTGATGGTCCGACAAAGTTGTTTTCAGCTTTGTATTTAACTAAATTATTTTTTTTGTGTGCGTGAAAATACACGCACGGTAAATAAAACATTTTGTGTTTGTGTTAAAATCTGTCTACTCAAATCTGTCTACTCAAAGTTAAAATACTGCGTTGAATTTTTAACATATCTCTTACGGAAGCTTAATACTGGATAGAAGTGATTAATTACTTATTTTGAATAAAAGCACAATTAAAGCACAGTTAAAAACACCGTTGTTCAGTGCTTTTAATATTTAAAATAAGTAATTTCTAATTATTTTATTAAATTGGCCAGTATTAAATTGGATTTCTGAAGGACCAAGTTAATTTAATATAATGTCATTATATTACGATGTTAAATTAACGCTCGGCTGTTATAGAAATTTAATTTAATATTTTATTTAAATATTTTATGTTAAATTGATATTCAACATTTCTAGTGTCAAGATAACAATTTATGAGTATGTAGACAAATAACAAAAATAATATATTTTTAAAACGTAAATTCTAAGATAAACGAATAAAATATGTTAATTTAATATATTGTAAATGTTAATTTAATAATTTTATTGAAAAAATATGCTTCCACAGTTTATGTCAACGTTACATCTTTCGTGTTAATTTTTTTACGTGATATTTATGTTACTCCTTAATACGTTTAGCTTGTATTAAATTAACACAAAAATTTGGACCGTTTAGGACACACGTGAAATGTGAGATGTTAGATTTAACACAGATTTTCCGAGTGTGTAAAGTCGTAGACTTTTAGAACAAACTGCCAGGGGGATGCAATTATGCGAGACAGATTGTCGGCGATTGTCGCGAGGATCGATTGCGAGCTCGCGAACGCGTACCAACCGATCGTTATTCCTCGGAGTTGACGGGGCGGTGGCCCGATGGTCGACCGAAATATTCCTATAACTATGCAAATGCAATTCACGTGGGAGGTTTCGTGGAACGATTCGGTCGTTGTCGACTCTCTTTCTCAGGATTTCACGCGACGCGAAAAAGGCTCGTTTAAACTTGAACTATTAATCTAGTCTGCGCGTAATGCACAATACTTATGAATATTGAAAGATGATGTGCTGCTCTGTTTTCACCTTCTTATCTTTCTCACATTTGTTTCTTTTACTAATTAATCACCAATATATCTCCAGGGATATCAGTCTCGTGTTTATCTCAAGTACGATCAAACACTTTACGATTTCCGACATTTATCGGAATCATCATTTATCGAGAAAATTTGGCATATAAACGGAGCATAGTAACGAGTCACGCGACTTCGATAAGAACGAAAATTGTCTCGTTTTTCACGCGATTGATTTGTGCCCGATATTCGGAGTGACACGCGAATCGCCGCGCCAGCTCGGTTTTCTCGCGACTCGTTCAATTATTCTCTCATACCAGTGCAGTGGCATAATACAGCGGCTATTTCGTGGCTCGTTTAAACGAGCAATTTTCACAGAGTACAAAAATATTACATTGGCTAAATCTTACGCATGAATTATCTCTCTTGGAAATTTCTTGGAGTGAAATTTCTACTTGAAAAATAGCGTAATTACCGAATCATTCAAATTAGAGTAACTTTTCGTTCAAATGGAGTGAATTCTTCCTTTGTTGTAGAATGAATATTTTCATTGGTAATTAAAAGAGTAAATTGAAAATAGTGCATGCATTAAGCAAGAAGAAGTTCGGCAAGCGAATCCCTGATTGTTGTCTATTGCATAGAAATGTCGACAATTTTTTTTTTTCAAGATAAAATACTAAAGAATCTACGTTTATCTAATCTACGTTTATACTAAGTTTAATATTTTTTTAAACTAAAACTCATTCTAATCTTAAATTGAAGTCGTTTTGACTGATGTTTTACTTTAAACGAATGAAATATTCACTATGGTTGAAATTAAACATTTACCCTTATAAAGAGTAAAACGACACTCCGTTCCAAGTGACAATATTTTCACTATCAATTGGAATGAATTTTCACTCTATTTGAATGAGATTTTAGTCTGAAAAATTTAAAGAATATTTTTGCAACCTTATGTTTACATACAATTCTCTCTTTCTAATCGAATTAGATTTCGAATCGAATATACTTGTTTAAACATTGAATATTTAAAAAATTGGCTGTAGTTACTTATAGTACTTAATATTTTGACCGATTTACTGATCTTACAGGAGTTATAGCTTACTTAGTTAGTTATAAATTATCGTCGTTCACATCCTCCATTTTCCGCCTTTTTCGCACTTTCCTTAAATCCCTCAATATCTCTCTTGCTGAGAATTGTTTTCTCTCGAACGGAGAAAAAAAGAATCGCTGAATAATATGATCCGCTTTATTGCATTAATTTATACAAAAGCGCTCGGAAGCGAGGATTAACGGTATCGAGCCCATCATAGTATTTATCGCTTAAATATGAAATTGTGCTGCATTACGTATGCATTTAATCATTTCAGTGAAATATCGCCAAAATCAATTGTAATAGAGAATGCAATTTTTAAGGGACACTGTGTAAAGCATCGAACATATAACTGTTAGCTATATACCGTTGCGTTACATTGTGATACATTAATGATTGACTGTAGAGTGAACGATCTAAAGGCTGATAAAAGTTAGTAGCATTTAATTTTAAATATCATAACGATCTAAAGGCTGATAAAAGTTAGTATTTAATTTTAAGTATAGTTAATATTTAATTTAAGTATAAAAAAATAAATTTATTGTAAATTAATGTAATTATGTGTTTCATACTGGACATCACATTCTTTATTTTCCTTATTAATTTATTCGCTTAGTTCTTTTAATAAGTAAAAAATATTAGTACTTTTCTAATGTCAAAAGTTATATATCGGTCGCACTTGTCCAGGAAATTGTATGGAAAATAGATTTTTGCAAGCTCTACAGCCATTTCTCGAAATATGTTTCCTCGAAGTCCTGGTATGCTTCGTTCATACACTCAAATCTTTCTTTCTCTCTCCATCTTCGATAACAACCCTTCGGTAGCATTTTCCGTCGCAACAAGCACAAGTTTTTCTAATCTGCGGTTCAACGACACGTTCATAAGTGGAAATGTCGAGGACTGTCGTGTCGGAGAGGATCGTAGAAATTCAGTGATATTGCTGTTACCACTTCTGTTACCATACGCTAACGTAATCTCAGCTTATTTTCCAGCGGTTGAGTTTAAGTTGGCGTTTTTCCTGGCCGCCTGTCTCGTTAGTCGTTTGCGTTCGTCGCTGGCGATAAAGTCGAAACTGTCGAATCAATCGATATGTACTCGACAAACTGACGCGATATATTCCTTCGCGTCAGGTTATTTCAAATGCATTCCGTATTTACACGTCACATTTTCTGCTCGTGATTCGCTTTAAAGAGACATGCATGAACGGCACTAAGCATGATCGCGCTTCGCGTCAGTTTTATCAAATATCGGGAAAACTTGTGCCAAGGTCCGATGAATTCTTAAATAGGATAAGACAGATGTATAAACTCTGATATGTGCGCGGCTGCACTTAGTACACAGCAATGAGAGACACGAGGCTGTGTTTAATCGCGTGTTTAAGTACGATGCACGAGACTTGAATTAATGCTGCAGAGCTCGGCTGCTCTCACGCTCCACCGTTATTCAAATTTGCTCGTTTCACCAGGGGAATGCCTGCCACTGAACTGACTGTCGGTTAGGTACGAGGCGTTTATCAAAATGACTGCCTTAAACATGACTATTCTTATTTTAGGAACGCGTACGTTTATATGCGATATTGTGTAATCTCCCGAGGCACGTACATTATTTGCATTTTAATTTTTTGCCTGCCGGAAGCGGCTAACCAATCTGTACATAATGTACCGTTCAGATTGAAATTGTGGATCTCGTAAAACTTGAATCTTTGTTAAAAATATATTAAAAGCTAAAATGCGCGTCTAGAGATAAAGAAAAACAGATTTTTTTTTATTTCAGAGTAAAAGAATTTTATGCAATAAAAAGCTTAAATTAAAATCTTAGAAAAAAGACGGAATTTATCGTTATTTATCTTCGATATTTATCATTAAACGTTTAATATTTGCGTTATTTCGTTATTTGATACCTTTGTTTTATATGGCTTTAAAGGTAGAAATATATTTGTGATGCCTAATGAATTGTTATTAATGCTTTTTCGAAATTGGATCTAACTATCTATGGCAATCATCGCTTAGTCATTATACTTCATTTTAATTGTTTACGACTATCTTTACATAGAAACTTTTTAGAATTTTATAGATGAAATGCAAAAAGTTGAATTCTAGAATAATATAATTACTTATATCAAATACATCCAAAGAAAATATAATATCCAAATTACATATTCAAATAAAAAACTTTCAAGGATAGAGTTTTGAAAAAAATCTAAAAAACTGGTTTTGCTGTATTTTATATTCAAAGTCTTCTAATCCTTTTTGATAATTTTTATTTGTACGTGCATCTGTAAACTTTGATATTAAATTATTAATTCTTTAATTCAATAATTTATTAAAAAATGCTTCAAATTTATCGAAATATACTTTGAATACGCATAAGTTATATCAATCGTCATTTTTCAAATTATACTAACATACAAAAAGTAAAAAAGATTACATTGGATAACTAACATTTTATGATAATTCGAGTATAAGTAAAATTTTTATAGGGCTCTCAAAAATATGACACTTTTACGAACTATGCCATTTTCCTTGCGATTTATGTGTATAGCGTTCTTGTGTTAGAATAGCGTTCATAAAAATAGCGTTATCTTGAGATACTTTAATTTTTTTAATTCCAGGTTCCATTTAATCATTTAGACCGGTGGTAGTATCGATAGATAAGAAGAAAAAAAGCAAAAGCAAGAAGTAAAAGTGCGCCTTTTCAAATAGTTGCTCCGAAAACTCATCTCGATATATACTACCTTTATTCTAGAGAGAACGTAATCTCTGCTTATTTTCCTGGGCGAGAAATCCTCGTCGTCGATTCATTGCCGAGTTTCGATCGATCGGTTCATTCGATCCTTTCGAATGAAATACATCCCGTGGCTTCGAAGGAAAATCTGCTCGTCGATCTTTGTGCAAGTTTTATTAGCCAGTCGGTCGGATAATAGCAAAAAGAAAAAAATCACACGAAAATTTGCGAGAAGAAATACCTGATCTGATAGTGATTTATTTTTCACGAACCTGTGATTTCATCTCAACGGATAGCTTTATATATTTATTATAGACATTTTCTTTTCTTTTTTGATCTCGAATCTATTGTTTTCAGGTATTTTTTTCAGGTCACGCAGGTTGTTCTTTACAAGCAGAAGCGGCGAAAAAAAAGAACATAAAAACTTTTCTAAAAAAAAGAGGGAAAACTGGTTACGGTCGAACAAAAAGAAAAATTCTGATCAAACAGCGAAAATCGTTTCCCGAGATTATTTATTTCAGAAAACTATCAGAAGTGAATTGTTCGTTTCAAACTATCAGAAGTGAATTGTTCGTTTCGCGTAAAATATGCCAAAAACAGCGATTGTCATTGAGATCAATCAAGTTTCAAACTTCCGTTTGACGCACCGAGCTGCGGAATTTCGCAGCGGCCTGTTACCATCGCGGATATAACTTTAAGCGACAAGAGACCGTATTACTCGAAAATGGCAAACAGCTGGTGGAAGAGTACGAATAATTGTGTAACTTTTTAGCCTCCGCATGACGTGCTTTCTTGCGATAATCGCTCATAAAGGTCCAAAAAGCGCATCCTTTTCGGCTGCATTAAGAAGTCCTCGGGAACTGTTAGGTCGTTAATTAGAATAGCTCTCGAAAACTTAAGCGTCGAGACGCGCGCGATGGCATGGAAATGGGAAAACTTTTGAATAGTGTTGAACGGCTGTCGCACGCAAAAGGCGATCGCTCTAAGAGCCTATATTGCAAGACTCCGATCTTCCTTAAAGTCTCGTTAACCCGAGACTGGTTGCGGAGATGTAATTTACGCTTCGGAGACTCATAATCGAAAAACCATTAACCTCATTTCGTACTGAGTTGTCGGAATTATTAATAAGTTTCACTTCTCAGTTAATTAAAATGAATTATCCTTGAAAATAATGTTACGATTTCAAATTGCAATAATGACCGACTGAATAATCCATTTCATCTTATCACATCTTATCAATCTCAGAAACTCCTAGTATCCCAACTGGTTTTAAATTCCTTGTTCGACTATGCCAACTTGATCTACATATCAGCTTTGTTTCTCAAAAATTGTTTACTCGAGCGTGTTCAGAATTTATGTCTTCGTTATTCTTTTAATGTAAATATAATTGTATCTTCTTTTGTTTTTTGCGCTCTGGTTAGCTCAAGATGCATTAGCGTTATATTTTTTACTTATGCTGTCTTGTTTTTCGTTTTCTTCGTTCCTCGATATCTCCGAGTCTCCTGTATTTGAACTCCGACCTCCATTCTGATGACACTACTGACGATATCATAATTCCTTATCCTTCCTTAGACATCGAACTTCCAAATTTAAGGCTGCGTTTTCCTATACTGCCACAAAATTTTACAACATGTTACCCTCTTCCATCCGCTCTTCCCTTTCAGTTCCTTCGTTTCGCTCTGCCGCTATTAAGTTCGTATCAAGGCTTTAAGTCCATTTATTTTAATTGTCAGTATTTTTTTATATTAATTCTGATCTTTTTAATTGTCTTCGTTTACTATATAATAAGTCTGCGTTTATTATTTTAATCATGCAATTATACTCAAATCATTCTTATCCTCTACTTTCTTAAAACTATCGATATCTATCGTTATTTACTAAACAAGAAACTTATCTTTCTAGAACTCATTTTCACTTTCTTGTACTCATTTTTCTGTAATTTATATAATAATTTGTAATTTGTTTCATTTTCTAGTAGACTCAGTAACAACAATTATGCTCGAATCATTCTTAGCCTCTATCTTCTTAAAACTATCGAATTATTTATTAAGAAGCTTATCTTTTTGGAATTGTACTTTTTCTCTGTAATTTGTAATTTGTTTCGTTTTCTGGGAGGCTTAGTAACAGCTGTTCTGCTGATGTCTCATCATTTGTGTATGCTTTATAATTTTTCTATATACAATAAATAAAATATGTATATAATAATGTGATGGAACTCTATTACAGGGTAATTCTAGTAGTTGAATTAATTCTTTTTTTAAATCGAGAGAGAAAAAGATGGTAAAAAGGACAATCTTTCTATGTAATTCTTTTGATTATCTTATATTGCGATATCTTATACTGAGAGAAAAGTGTTTCACATTTATGTACTATTATTGTATGATAAAATTATTATCTAGATGAAACGATTTATAATTTCATCGTTTATTTAGATAATTCTTAATGCGCAATATAGATAACATTTTTTATGCACAGAATAATGAGAGGAATCGACTTATGCTAAAAAAGTCATGATTCCAATAAATTAAAAAAATGTAATGCAAGCATTATTTAAAAAAATATGATAAATCAAAATGGTAGATCGTACTAAATAAAGAAATATTTTCTTCTATCTTGATTCATTTGACATTTTTTCTATCTTGATTCAAAAAGAATTAAACTCAGCCAGTTACTAGAATCATTTTGTTGTAGG
>Ga0157364_1009251_pt1 | contig 10211 bp, 5 predicted proteins | sample AttsexASBM2_FD_111476 | JGI IMG/M metagenome (GOLD analysis project Ga0157364, IMG submission 111476) | Fungus gardens microbial communities from leaf cutter ant in Ribeirão Preto, State of São Paulo, Brazil - Atta sexdens ASBM2 | ecosystem: Host-associated > Fungi > Mycelium > Unclassified ... | reverse complement strand
TTTATCTCTTTTTTGTTTTTAGATTTTTTAAAATCTTATGTAATAGGAAATTGAAAACTTTAAATTTTTTGTATTTAGAATTAAAATTCATTACAATTCCTTTCTGCTTTATGTTTTCTTTTGCAGTTCTATCAAATTCTTTTCAAATACACTGTGATAAATGATTTGATTATGCCAAGACGTACATGAAAGCGTTTTGATGAAATCAAGTACAATAGAATTTTTAGTTATTATAAGGATTCGATGTTTCATAATTGGAACGTTTGACACACTGAACTATACGGATTGGTTAGTATTTTCCAGTTGGAAAAGTCTATAAAACTTGTAGTCATATTTAGTAAATATTTCTCGACAGCAGGTACATCACCCGTTGCGACACGACGCGAACGAGGTAAACATCGTAATTCAAAATCATACGAGATAGAATAAAAAGCGCAGCATTAGAGATTCTTACCATTCCCAAAATTGATTTTAAAGACGAAAGTAAATGAAAGATGTATTTTAACAAAATTCTGTTTTTGAGTCCTGAAAATTATGTGCAAAAATATAACAATATTTTTTTATATTAAACAACAAATTATTATATATTAATATTGATATTTATTTCTTTATATATTGTAATACATTATTGTATTCATAATAATAATTATTTATTTATGTATTTATTTAACATTTATTTAAATGCATTTTTATTTAAGTTAATTCAAGCATATAGATAATTCGATTAAAATAATAAAATCAGTTATTTACCGAAGACAAAAGAAATAATATTTAATGAAAGAAAAAAGCAAAGCTTATAGCAGACATCTGTAAAATGTATTTTAAATATATTTTAAATATTTTGATTATATATAAACAATACATATACCAAATTCATTAATTAAGTTAAAATCAAAATCGATTAAAGGACTAAGTTTAATATTTACCATAGGTCTCGACTTGAACTCATTGAAACTTTGCTCCGCCGTGAGCTATATGCGTGAGTTATCCGACCGACATTCTCGAATCAAATACCTAATCCAGAGCTTGGCACGATTTGCACTTCTCGGCCGATTTTCGATTCGACTCCGCCTTTCGCTACTCTTCTCACCTTATCATCTCGCGCGCAATCCAAATATCGCTCGACGTTCAGAAGCGTACAACGCTCATAGACATGAGATCCACCCGCTTTGGGTGCTCACACTTTGAATTTTATTCTATTTTTTTTTTATTCATATTATATAACTAATTGTCAGTTCATTTAGAACGCCTGTTTATTGCCGATGTAATACTAAAAGCCCTAAGAAAACATATTGGTGTATGCCAAAAAAACACTTCCTCTATTATGAAAAATTTATTTAACTTTATTTATTTATATTTATATTTATTTATATTTATTTATATTTATTTATATTTATATTATGTTATTTATTTATTTATATATAAATACGTTTGAAAACTTAGAAGCGATGTGTAAAAAATTATTTCCTAATAATACTTATACTGTCTCAACAAGGAAGAAGAATTTGTTAGATTCTCCTTTACAAAATATGACTAATATCTCGCGTACTTGTAAAAATCGTGTGACCTGTCTGGAAAATTCGCCTAACATTCACGAGCAGATAAAAAAAGCTGGAACGTATATCTCGGACTCGGTATTATACATGATAAATCATCTAAAAGCACAGAATCTGGAACGCAGATATTAAATGAACGATTGACAATGGAATGAGTTCGAACGAAGTACTTGATATAAATCGTCGAACTCATTCAATTACATATGCGTTTCATTTAATATCTACATTCTACATTCTGTATTTTTAGGTAATTTATTGTGTTGACATGCGGAATCCGAGGTATACGTTCTAGCTTTTTTTATCTGCTCGTAAATGTGAGGTGAGGATTGCTTAAGCAGCAAATGAAACATAATAAATATCAAGAAATGATCAAACCGAACGATTTTGAGAGTACTGTCATGTATCTTCATCTTTTTCTGTTGCTCGTGTCCAAGCGTGGTGACTTTTCTCATTGTTTGTGATGCGCACACTGATTGTACATAGGCACCTACAGTTTAACGTCGATTTCAAACAACGATTTTGTTTAAAGAAGTGTACTTGGCAAAGATACTCTCGGTGGTTTGCCATTGCCTTCCGAGAGGAGCTCGAAGAATTTTTCGGTTTTGCCTGAAATCGAACCCGGGATCTCTGGCATAGCAGTTTCGTACATTGCCTGCTACACCATGCTTTTGCTCGAACGATTTTACGAGAAAACTTAAAATCTGCTGTGGAAAAATGGCGCAAAAATGACAAAAAGCTGAAAAAGCCCAATGGAAAGATCTCGAAGAGTGTGTAGAATTTATCAATTGCGCGGTTTTCAGAATTCAGAATGTGGAAGATTCTCTCTTCCTCTTTTGTTATCGATATCGCATGTAAAATTCAATACTGCGTCATTTCTTATAATTCTCATGATTGGTCTTCTATCGATAATAGTCGACAGAGCCATTGATTTTAAATACCTTCGAGATTTGCCAATATCGCACTTTTTAATTAGACAATTAGGAAGGAGAATACGTTATACGAGGATACGTATTATGATTTGAGCGCCTTTGATATGTCGGACTGAAAAACTTTTTTTTGATCTTACATAATGTTACTTCTTGATACAATAGACACCATTTAAACACGTAAAAATGTATAAAAAATTTATAAATATTGTTCGTCAAATGAAGATCGCAAATAAGTTATTTTTTACAATCGCTTCTTTTATTAAATTTTTATTCAAATTAATCTATATTAAATATCTATATTAAATATCTTTAGTCATACAAAATTCAATTTATGATTCTTTACGTTAAATTAAATTCATTAGAGACAATAAGATTTAAAAGATAAGACTTAAGATATCCGAAATCAATATATCCTTAAATTTGCTGATTAAATTTATTTGATTCAATCACTTTTCAATTTTTATATGTAAATCTTCTATGAGTTGATTTGCATCGTATAATACTAACATTTTGAATTTTATCTATCAATTTTGCATTTGATAAGAACGAATGTTTAACATTATATTAAAAGAAATTAGCATAAGACATAAACGCGCGCATTGATTCAAATGTCTATGAGAAAGTAACATTGTTGGGACTGAATAGAGATAACGCCTCTTTCTGCATCATTCTAATCGGCAACCTGTTAGAAAAACTCGTATCGCTGGAGTCACACAGCCCTGAGGAATTGTACATGGCACTCATGTTGACGATTGCACGGCGTATTCCGTTTGTCAAGTCGCTCGGAACCAAGTCTTCGACCATGGTGGAAATCTTTTATACAAATGATACATATCATTAGAGTTATTAAAGTTAATATTTATTATTTATTTAATTTGGAGATTTAATATAAAGAAACAAGTTAATTACAATGTTTATGGAAAATTTATTTTTTGATAAATTCATCAAATTTTATTTTTTACAAGAAAGTTTTTGTTATTCGTTACGTTTCAAAAGCTTTTATACAAATAATACATATCATTAGAGTTAAGTAAATAGTAAAACTATTGGGTTGTCCGGAAAGTTCATGCCGATTTTGAAGGAAAATTGAAACACAGAAGATTTAAATTTTAGTATACATTTATTAAATTATATAGGTTAGTCGGCACGAACTTTCTGAACAACTCAATAGTACTACTTGGGTTCTATTTGTTAATTTGTTACAATAAAGATAGTATTATTTGATCGAATTATTTTTTAATATGCATGTGTATAAGAAAAATGTTATAAAATTTGGCAATACTTGAAAAAATTACGTTGATATTAACATTATTAACATGAAATTTGTTGATAAATAGTACCATTCATAAATTGCATTTATACGTCATATGAAATTTAACAACTTATATAACAATATTTATTTAACATTTATAATAATATGTGTTCAAAATGTCCTTTTCCTAATTCTACATAAAGACTATATGCCCGTCGAATTAAATTTGTTCCAACATTATAAATCATTTCGGAAGTAATAGAAGAAATTGCTTTATAATCTTCTTTTAATTCATTCCAATTGTTTATTAGATTTCGATGAACGTACTCCTTTATATGTTTTATATGGGTTGGGTTAACTTTTTTTTAAAACTAAGTTAAGTTAAACTAAGTTAACAGCCTTAAAAATTTAACTTGTTAGTTGAGATACAAGTTGTGCCACAATAAAATTAATTGAATTAAAAGTTAAGTTAATAAAAAAAGTAATTGAAAAGTTAAAAGTGAAATTGTTTCATTTCATGATTTCAAAATTTCAGACTTACAAATGACGGAAATAATAAATATATCCTTTATTTAGAAGCATATTCTATATAAATATTTTTGCATATATTTATTAAATTTAAGTAATAAAGCCACTTCGAAATTTTTATCGGATATTTTATCTCAAAGGTTGTCGAAAACGAGTCGAAATAATTAACTTTAAGAAAGTTCAATTAAAAGTTAATAATTATTAATAAAATGTAAGATTCTAAAATATAATCAAATTAAATTAAAATAATTTATCTTTTTAACTTTAAAAACTGAGCTTCTAATTTTTTAAGTAAGCACTATTCAACCTCGGTTTTCAGAAAAACTACATGTTATAATAAATTTTAAATAAACATTGTATAAGTATAAATCTCATAATATGAAGAGAAAAAGAGAAAAGATGAATGTAAGAAGTTCAAAAAGAACAGGCCTATGAGCACATCTTATTTCTTACACCATGCTATATCGCTTTACGTTCCAATCCATCTTCCTGTATTGTTTTAAGCGGTACATTCGTCTATGCTTCCGTTTCATGTAGCAAAAGGCTAACCAAATGATTTGACTAATTTCGACCGAATCAATTCGAGAGAAAGCAGAAGCGAACCTCGAGAGGCCTTTCTTCCGCATCGGGTACTCGATAATTCAACGAGCGAACGATAGCCGCGTATTCTTACCTGAAAATCAATACGGAACTACAGCGGACTTTCATCGTCGTAGTCTCTGTCGTGATCCCAACATATCGTTCAGGGCACGTATCTACGGCTTCTTTTTTATCGGGGGCAATTGGGACAGGATTGGCACATTCATTGTACGGACGCAATTCGTAAAACACAGTCGATGGCAACGTGAGAGGAGCCAACCTCCTCCCGCTATAGCGAAGTCAATAGAACTTCGCCGGAAGTAACGAAGGAAACACTTTCTTTCTCTTTCCCCTCACATCTCTTCTCACAAAGTTTTTTCTCGCTACTTCCTCTTCCTTCTTCCGCGCTGGCAAACGATCAAGCTGTTAAGGTACGAGAATCCTTTATTGGAAGTATCTAATTGGCGAGCTTACGGGACAAAGGAGAAAATAGCGGTTGAGAATCTAATTGTCAAGCATCTCGAATATACGTCGTATTAGTATGTATGAAGTGCGAAGACGCTGCTTCTCATAATCTGATATACTCGAAGAAATCTTCTTCCATTGCAAATTTCATTAGGTGAAAGACAGGCAGATTTGTCTTGGATCCCTTAACCTACATCTTTTGCATAAAATTGTCTGATTGAGACGGAAAATTTTTATTATCCGACTCTTTCTATAACTGACGCTTAATTTAACTAACGAGTCGAGAACACATTTAATCGCTATTGTCTTTTTGTTAAAAGACGAGCTGTAGAGAATTAACCTGAATTCTAATCCTGAGAATTTCTCATAACGAGATGTTAGCTTATTGTTAATAAGCTGGATTTTGGAGTAGCTTTGAGTGGATTAAAAAATTATTTTTCCACAAATATCATTGAGATAATGAAGAGAGAGAGAGAGAGAGAGAGAGAGTTCGATTTCCATAAAAATAAATACTTGTCTTAATTATATTATTTTCTACAAATAAATTTTTTTTTCGTAAATAGTTATGAGATCTTAACAATTGTAGAAACAATTGTAGAACAACATTACTTACCTTTTTAACTCAAATCTTAAGAAAGAATTAATTGGTTGATTACATTTAAAACATTCAAGATTGTTATTTAGCAAAATGCAAAATTGTTTTTCAAACTTCATTCATCTCGTCTTTATTAATTAATCGATTAATTATGCATTTCATTATTTACAATATAACGCGTTGACTTAAACTGTACGTATACAATAAGTTATACGGTTAACGGTGGTAATTATTAAAGTAACATCCACGTCACAGCGAACAATGTTATATGGACATGAATTATTTCTGTATCACTGTTTATTTGAATTATTATCGGACAGTAACAAATTGGATACTTAGGAGAAATTTAATACGAAATTTTGATTTATAAAAAATAAATAGTAAATGTAATATGGTATTCAATAAAAAATGATAAATTAAAATTCCAAAATTAAAATATTCTACGAAGTAAAAGTAGTGTTTCTTAATGATTTAAGAAGTACGATTCATTTAAGTTCGATCAACTTGAGCGTTTAAGAATATTAATTATGCGAATTAGATAGTTCAAGCATTTTCACAGATTGAGAGTTTCAAATATATAACTATTAGAATTTTTGCAAATTTATTGAGCGAATCATTACCAATATCTGCACATATCATATAAAGTCGTTAGCAAAAAAATAGCATAAAAATTTCCTTTAACCCTTTCAAGCCCATTGTTATATTGGAAATTTGTTTCCCTAAATAAATTTATGTTTACATTTATTCTTTTTTTAATTAATCTCTGATTGTAATATAATACAATACAGTATCGCTAACACAAATATAATACAATATAATGTATCATCATGGAACATGGTGTAATGCACATTTCATATTATTTTACACTACATAATTATTATAATTACATAACGTAATATATCATATTTCATATTTTATGCATGTATATTTAATACATTCTTAGGAACTTAATTAAAACGATATAATTTTAATAATACCATGCGGCATTGGAGAGCTGGAAAGGGTTAATGAGCCTTATCCTTTAACTTGCTTTTACATTAATATATAATTACAGGTGCAGGCTATCTTGTGATCCGCGCTGATGAAGCACATTTTGATCTTGGAAAGCCCGTAGCCCGAGATCGATTTGCTGCTAGAAAGGGCGGATTACTCCCTAAGGGTTAATGAACGGTTCATTAATGACGCACTAGAACGCGATCGGTCTCGCTTAAAAATGCCAAACGATGTGATTAATTTAATGTTTCAATTTTTTTATTATTTCATGGATACTTGATATACACCGAAATATATGAAAAATCGATATGTGCCGTGGCTCTTTCATTAACGTATATGCGAACGATTATTCACGATGACTAAACGATCTCTTAATTAACTTTCATTCAGATCAATCATCGTTTCAACAAATTACTCTAATGATCTTCGAGACATTCTTCGACATTAAAAATTTCCAACTTGTTATTAGAATTATTATTACGCTCAACAATTGAGGGCTTAATCAATCTTATTAATTCAGAAAAATTTCTTTCGAGTGTCGATTTTAAATTATTCATGGTATAAATTTGTATTTGAAACGAACTAGAATTTTTGTCTTTTCTTTATAGAATCAATTATTGTATTATTAATAAGGGATAAAGTTTTTTTAAATAATGTATAATAATTTGTGTCTGATGGAATTCCATGCTAATTAATTGTCATCGGAAAATGTCAATCTTCTTAAAAATCTGTAATTAACAATCGTAATTTTTAACAAAAACGGTCAATAATGTTTCTTTCACGATAAAATCGTTAATTATAGAAATATCGGAAAATTGCATTTAACCGTTTATTTATTAAGATAACATTAGACGGTAACTTCCTCGGAAAATCTGCTCTTATCATCGAGGTTGATAACTATGGCGTGTGTCCTAGCGTGACCGGATTTACTCCTGGATTTGTCCTTCGAATCAGATTCTTTGCTGTCTTTTCCATGACACATTTCCCTGCCGACGTCCTCAATAGGGTGTTTCGAGGATGTTGACACGGCGATGTCTTTTCCGACTTTCCTCGACTCTGGCGTTTCATTATCCTTCGACATATCGCGCACATCCTTTCCTCCAAGCCCATTTTTCTCAATACATGCGCGACATCGATTTTCGCTCCGAGAACCGTTTCCTAAACAAAGGTAGAATTATCTGCCCGCAGGGCTTCACGGAATGTAATGAAAAATTAATAGAACGTCCTGAACGGGTACAAAGGAAGAGAATAAATAAATAAAACTCTCGTTTAGACTTCCAGTTTTTACAATAAAATTAATTTAACCCAGCAACATTCTCGAGGCAGATTATTTTATAATGCCGTTCATTTTCGTTTTTCTGATCTTTCAATGCATCAGAAACAATTTCGCAATTCTTGCCTCCTAATTTCCAAATTAAATTTCCCTTTAAATGTAAATGAAATATGCGGGCCATATATACTGCTTTTGTCAGAATTTCCACTTTTTCTAATTTTATCCTCTGTCTCCAAAGCTACGATCATTCGTAAATCTATGTCATTTTTAAAACAGATAAATTCCTCTGATTTTATTTCCAACTGCTAGCAATGCTAGTTTCGAGCTCTGAATGTAATATATAAATAAAAGATTTCTCTTCAGTTTATACAGAACTTTTATTGACGAGATTTTATTTCCGACTGTGTTAACGTTGAAAAACAGTTACAATATATTTCACAATCCCGCTGACTTTTTGTAAAAAATTCAATACGTTACTTTAAAGTTAATTTAAAGTTTATTTTTTACCTGTTTGAGCCTGCTCTTGACAAGCTTGTCCGAGATTAGTTTCTTTCGTCGATTTATTGAGATCATTCAACTGAACGATGCTAGTCGAAATGGCTTGAATAGTGGATACTTGAGCCTCGACTCGATTCGAAGCGTCCAGCATGGCTGCCAGTTTCCTGGACAGCTCCTGATTTCCTAATAATATGTTCTTCTCCTGTAGGATCTCTAACTGATTGAGCAAACGGCGAAATTCCTCCTAGAAAGAAGTTGCTATCTCTTGCCATTCTTATCTTATATCTATTGTATATAATCTAAAATGCTAAAGTGTTTTTTTAATTTCATAAAACATTTCATAAAACATTTTTTTAATTTCAGATAACAAATTTTAAAATGTCATAATTTTGAAGTTCCAAAATTTCTAAACTTTGAGGAGCCTAATATTTTGAAATTTAAAAATTTTAAGATCAGAATATCCTAAGATTACAAGTTACAAAATCTTAAAGTTTCAAGCTTTAAAGAACTTGAAAAATTAGGATTTATTTTAAAACTTTAAAAGTTTGAAACTTTGGCGCTTTATAATTCGAAAATTAGCATTAGAGCAATACAATCGCAATTTGCCGCGAATCTAGATTTAGATCAGAATATATATTTAGGAAAGAGGAAATGTACAGTTTCGGATACGCTCCATAGAGAATCCAACCGGTTACCGGGGGGTGCTTACCGTGACAGAGTCGCTTTCTTCGGCGAAATTACCCTGCTGAAGCGATATCGAGTTCGTCTGGTTACTAGTACCCTGCGGACGACTGCTTTTCCCCAAGAACTTGCCGGTCGCGCCACAAAGTTTACCAATCGTCTCCTCCTTCCCTCCGTCGCGGAATACCACGTAAGCCTTCGTTAAATGCGACGTATGTAACAACCAAACTTACACGGCACCGGGATTTCTATTCAAGCTAGTAAGAGGACTTTGCAGTAATTTTGCAGAGAGAGAGAGAGAGAGGGGGAGGGGGAGAGGGAAAGAGAGAAGCAAATAGAAAACGAAGCGGAAATTGCGCGATTTAATCTCATTCGTGCTGATTGAATTGAATTTTAGCTTTATACGATACCTCAACTTCTATTTTGCTTTTCTCACTAAATTTCGAACAAGAAGAGAATTTATTTACAGATCAATTACATTAAAAAATGTGATCCTGTTTACTTTTTCTTTACTTTAAATAAAGTTTACTCAAAAATATTTTGAGAATAAATTCTTTTAGAGCTATCTTCAGCCTATATTTAATATTTCAAAGATAAAGTTTTTTTTACAAATTTATATTCGCAAAATATATATTAATTTAACGCGTTTAAAATTGTTTCGCGGATTAATACATATTTAACTATAATATTTGAATAATTTATATAGAATTTAAAATTATAAAAATTTTGTAGTAAAGTTCTCGACAAATGACCAACCAAAAGTAACAATGCGCGCCGTAAAACGTAATAATTGTCATACGGTAAAGCTGTAATAAATAATATTTCTTACTTTACTGCCGAATATCAGGCAAAGCAGCAATGT
>Ga0157364_1009249_pt1 | contig 10212 bp, 7 predicted proteins | sample AttsexASBM2_FD_111476 | JGI IMG/M metagenome (GOLD analysis project Ga0157364, IMG submission 111476) | Fungus gardens microbial communities from leaf cutter ant in Ribeirão Preto, State of São Paulo, Brazil - Atta sexdens ASBM2 | ecosystem: Host-associated > Fungi > Mycelium > Unclassified ... | reverse complement strand
TAATAATAATAATAATAATAATTATGACTAAAAAGTTTTCTACAATAAGTCATTACCTAAGCTGTAAATTTTAAATCTTAAGAAATTGATCAATTACAGCTGTCGAATGTTCAATGGAACAATAAACAGTCTATAAATTCTGTTTCGACATGCTCTTTGATATACGATACGGCTGATTGATTATTCAATTGTGCAGCTTTTTTAGAATAGACCTTCGTTCAAGAATCTTAGCCGAGCAGACGAGAACCAGATCTTCATAGACGGGGACGGCCAGCTATATTTTGCCACATTCACCGCGCTCACTTTCACATTTGTATATTCTTCTCTGACATATAACAAAACAATTCTCAAGCCAACTCTATACTCATTTTATCATCCAACATTTCATCTTCAGGAAATGCTCAGGAAATGAAAAACGACTATAATTGGTCAATTCTTGTAGCTTAAAAAATTTAAAACTTAGATAAAGGCTTATTTTTGAAAGCCTCTAATTCTTGCGATTAAAATCTAATAAAATTAAATATCTTAGGATTTAATGAATGTATGTTTTTAGAACAATAATACTACTGACGTATATATTTGACTTGTGTATATTTTTAGAACAATAATACTACTGACAACATGTTCTCAAATAATGGTCAATATTCCGTTTCCGTTTTTAATATATCGCAAGGACCATGGACTCCACGTTATTTGGTTCGAATTGTTCAAACTCTTTCCAGTAAGCATTAAGAGAGAAGGATCCTAAATTTCGTAATGATAATACGAATTACTGTAGAATAAATAAATGATTCTTGAGTTTCTATTTTAAGCATTTCTTTTTATACTTTTTTTACTTAAAGGTATTTATATCCATAGAAATTTTGTGTCTATTTATGAAATTGCAGATCGTTGTTTTAGAATAAAAACTTCATATATGAAAATATCGTCAACTCATGTATATTTAGAGTACTTGTTGCATTAGGTTTTGCTGACGATAATTGTCATGTGGATAATCTGCACTATACTAACAGTAACCGATACGCTACCGTTTGGTCATCCCGCCAGATCGGATAGCAAATTGAAAATTATAAACGACTCACCCTGGTTTCGAGTACCGTATCCTGGACAGTGGGGCGTACCCACCGTAACATTGTCAGGAGTACTTGGTATGCTAGCAGGAGTATTAGCGTGCACTGTTGAGTCCATCAGTTACTATCCGACTACCGCGAAAATGTGTGGTAGGTATATTTATTTTAGAAATGATTTCTTCATAATTTTTCCTTTTAAAGTCATTTCTCATTTATTAGTATTAATAATGAGGTGATGACTCTTTCCAGGAAAAATCTTTTATCATCAATAAAAATGACCTAAAAAAAAATAAGATTTGTTAAGAACAAAATTTTTGTTAATAATGAGCTTGTGATTTATCGAGAAACTTTCAGGAGCTCCGCCGCCGCCGATTCATGCAATCAATCGTGGTATCGGTATAGAAGGTCTGGGTACGATACTGGCTGGACTTTGGGGTAGCGGCAATGGCACAAATACATTCGGCGAGAATGTCGGCACGATAGGTAACGATTATACATTTTAACCGCGAGTTTAATGCAGATTTTTGGTGTAACAGCATTATCTGATAGAACGTAATGACAACAATTAGGAGTCACCAAAGTCGGCAGCCGCAGAGTCATACAATGGGCGTGTTTCCTGATGCTCCTGCAGGGTATAATCAGCAAATTTGGTGCGGTATTCATCATAATTCCCGAGCCGATAGTTGGTGGAATATTCTGCATAATGTTTGGAATGATTTGTGCTTTCGGTGAGCATAAAGTTCTACAATACTCAATTGCGAAATACTTTATTTATGAATATTAAATCTCAAAGTAAAAAGGTGCATTCAGATGTCCCATATACTCTTAAACAAGATATATATAATATAAATTTAATATAAATAAAATGTCAATATGAGCTTCCGCAATTGTTGGTGCGAATAATTTATGAAGCAATAAAATATATTATTTACGCATCAAAAATCGAAGATTTATATTGATATTTTACTATATTTGATTTATTCTCACTGCCATAAAATTATTTTTATTTTTATATTTTTATATTAATTAAACGAGATATGTAAGACTTATATTAGAAAAATTTCATGAAAAGATAGCAAATTTATTCGTAATACTTATAATTTAGATGTATAAGTAATTAGGAAACTGTTTTTAATTTAAAAATTACTGTTTTCTTTCTTTTCTTTATTATTTATTTCATCTCTTAGCAAATGAGAATGGATTAAAATGGATTGAAATTTTTTTCTATCTAAATGCGTATTTTAAATAGCGAATACTTTTTTTGGGTTCAATTGGATTCAATTAGATTCAATTGGATGTAATTGAATTGAAAAACTGTACTTTCTGTTCAAAATTTTGAATTGAACAGTATTCACAATGCACAGAAAAAGCTAACATTATTTTTAGATTGAAAGGAATAGAGATATGCTCCATGCAATTCCTATAAATGAATAAAAATGCATTCAGGATTGAAAAACATTCATTTTAACATTCGTGAATCAATATTTCTAAAAATCTGAATCTATTTCAATCCATTCTCATTTGCTGGGCTTATATATATATGGTATTTTCTTCTTTATTATTTTTATTTTATTTTTAATCCGCAGTTCTTTTTTTCAGGTCTGTCGGCATTACAATACGTTAATCTCAATTCCTCAAGAAATTTATTCATTTTAGGCTTGTCCATGTTTTTCCCTTTGGTGAGTACGTACACTCTCCAGGATACAAATGTGTACTCAATTAATTTTTGCTATTTACATTCCTAGCAGAATTTATTGGCGAAACGTTGGTTAAATATTAGCATACATTGAGGATATATTGGGCAACCCAGCAAACAAAAATAGATTAAAATAGATTGAAATTTTTTTCTATCCGAATGCATATTTTAAATAGCGAATACTTTTTTTTGGATTTAATTGGATTCAATTGGATTCAATTGGATTCAATTGGATTCAATTGGATGCAATTGGATTGGAAAACTGCATTTCCTATTCAAAATTTTGAATTGAACAGTATTCACAATTGTATGTTTTTGCACAGAAAAAGCTAATATTATTTTTAGATTTTGAAAGACATAGAGATATGCTCCATGCAATTCCTATAAATGAATAAAAATGCATTCAAGATTGAAAAGCATTCATTTTAACATTCGTGAATCAATATTTCTGAAAATCTGAATCAATTTCAATTCATTCTCGTTTGCTGGGAAATGTTGCGCCGATGAATTGTGCTGCTAGGGATGCATAAACACATTTTCATATAAATTACATATCTATATATACATATAGATACATATATATTTATATGCAAGAGTGAATGCACGCATGTAATTTTATGATCTATTTCAGGTCTTGTCAAAGTGGCTGATTAAATATCCAGACTCAATACAAACAGGAAATGCCGTGGTGGACAGCGTATTCACCGTATTATTCAGCACCACTATTTTAGTAGGTGGTGCGTTAGGCTGTTTATTGGATAACATTATCCCAGGTACTATTGATAAAGATTAATAATAATGGGATATGTACTTATTGATTTATTTATATTTAAATTTATAAGGTAATGCAAAAGATCGCGGCTTGGAGGCTTGGGCAAAAGAAATGGAATTGACTGATGACGCGACTGACGAAGCATCTGATGCTGAGTACGTCCAGAATACTTTCGATTTTCCGTTTGGAATGAGTCTGCTGAGAAGGTGTTATTAATACACATTAGATTTTATCTATATATAATATGTACAACGTGCAGTTAATATTTAAATTAATATTTTTTAGATGGAAATGGACATCATATGTACCGTTTTTACCTACTTACCATAAATGATAAGTGCATTAAAATTGAATGATACAACTACTTCATGTGCACTTGGTCTGTCGTAAGATACCTTTAAATCGAAAAATGTGATATGTAAAAATCAACAAATGTGATATCACAATGTTATACAAAATTTTATAACACATAATTACCGTTCCTAATCTTAATTTCAGTCATATTTGCTTTGTCAAATAATTATGAATATCAATTTCATGCATGAAGGTATTCTCTATCTCTCTTTCAAGAAAGATAAAAATTTATGAAAAAGGTAAAATATTATAATTGTAATATAACTATATGTAGTATACAACTATTAATTATATGTCTAGATGTGTATTAATATTACACTTTGTTTTTTAAATCGAGAAATAAATAATGGTTAGAAACTTTAGAAATATTGAAGTACATGTAACAATCATAAATCAATTATTATTTCAATTTACAATAGTTAATTATGCATTTTTGCAATAAGGATTATTTACCTCTTATATCTGTACAAATTATCTACATTAAAGTTTTTATATAAATATTTATTGTTGTTGAATATAATAGACTTATATATTAATTTATAATATCTATATCTATTTCTTTTATTTCAAATTATACAATATATATATATATATATATATATATATATATATATATATATAAAACTTATATAATTTTTTAAATTATAAATATATTTAATTTATTATAATGTGTAACATATAAATTATATAAACTTTAAGAAAAAAGAAAGATGAGAAATACAAATAAAAAATTCAGTTGCAAAAAATAAATCTTCCTTTTATAATTGTACGGCATTCTCACGATTCTACCGATCGCGCAATTGTTTTCACAGGTGAGTTCTCGCACTTTTTAGTAGCGCTACTGTAGACTCCTATTCGGACATTCCAGTGCCTATCAGATAAATACGAATTACAGAATTCATAGGTTAGTGATTGACCGGTGTGAGTTTTCGAAAAAAGGACATAACGTTTCATACAAATAATATTATTTAATTGCAATTTTTTAATTTTATAATTTATCTAAACTCGAAAACTGTGAACAATGGCTTCGTCCACCGATGTTGCTACAGTACGTATTATTGATTGATACATTGCAAAAAACAAACATCAAACAATACCTAACAATGTATGTAAACGCGGAGTAAAGTGGAGTAACAAGATTTAAATACGAATATTACTCGTCATCGAACGTAATCTTAAGCGCGTATTGATTAACAAACAAGTATTTACAATAACTATTATATGTTTGTTAAAAATTGACAAAAATTTGAAAATTACATTTTTTTATAATGAAAAAAATATAATGGATTATACTTTTACATTTTTATTATAGTTATAATTATAACATATATTAATATTTTAACATATATTTTATACTTTTGGTTAAATTTTTATTGCGTTATGTCCATTAATTTTTAGATCAGAGCTCAGAGATATTTAAATGAACCCTTGGTTGAAAGATGCAGAGATTTATCTATTTTGATAGATGAATCAAGCACTACTGAATTGCAGCTAGTTTTTCCTTTGCTGATAGACTCTTTATTTGGAATAGTAGACAATATTGGATGGGGTTTACACAATATTACCCTTAAGAAAAATCCACATGAATATTCGGCACTGTGTCACTTTCTTAGTCCACAAGGATCAATGTTTTCTTTGTGTTATAAACTGCTTCCAGACTGTTATCTTAAGTATAATTTTCCAGTGTCATATCTTCCGGTACGTTTAAAAATTAAATTTATAGTACATGTAAATATTTTTTTAGAACTATTATAATATATCGTAATGTTTCTTATTCTAGTCGAAAATACGCTCCATGTTGGAGGAAGCCATAATATCACCATTTTATCTGGATAAAATTAGAGATGACCAAGCGACACGTGTTCCTTCAGCTTTATCTATGAGTATCCTTTATTAAATGTTATATAGTTAATATATATGATTATTGCATTATGATTTACGAACATGAATTTTTTCTTAACATAACTACATATCCCTTTGAATACTATATCTTTCATTTTGCGTATCATTTGACCAATCCTTGGTTACAACTTCAACAGCAAGAAAATGTATGGATGAATTGGGAAACGGTTTATGTTCAATTAGCGCACTGTTATCTATACCATTTTCTTCCGAGAGATAATTCTCCGGTTCTACCAGTGATTGGGCCATATGTAAAGAAGACACCGCCAAGAAAATTAACTCAATCACCAGAATTCCGAAGGTGCGGAGATACTTTGTGCTTCTAGAGAGATAAGACGTACATATTCGAATATAGCAAGTACGCTTTATTTATATGTTTTAAATTTCAATCAGAGATTGTCAAAAATTGCAAACTCTGAGACTTCTAAGAGCATCTATATTATCCTCGGGAACAACGAGTCCTGGAACAGGCGTACCGCAACAACAGCAGTGCTTACCGCAAGTCTGGAGAAGCGAGACTGTAGTACAAGTTTTTCTCGATTTTTGGTTAGAATATACGGAGGATACGCAATTGACCTCCCAATTGAGTACATCCTATTTGTCTTCGATACCGCGACGAGTAAGTTTTCTGTGTAATAAATAAATGAAGCATTATATGATATAATAAATGAAGCCTTATGTTACATGACAAAATATGAATAATTTTGCGGAATAAAAATAACTTGCGTCTCTTCAAATGTATTTGATTGTAATTTCTAATTTCAGCATAGTATACATTCTGGAGAACACATACGTCTTGTAAGAGCGTTCATAAAAACATTGCATGAGTTTACGAATAGCGCTACTGGCGACAAGAGCGCAATGGATGAATTGAAGAGGTAGTGAGATATATTTTACAAATTCTATAACACATTACAGTTACACTCAACATTTTTCTTTTGTTTTATTTATATTTGGCAGAATAATTCTTCCCTCGGTTCAAGGAAAAATATATACGTTTTTGAGGAAAGCAATATATCATTGGCCTCTAGACAGCTCGTTTAGGTTGATACTGGAGGCTTGGTTAAGTTTTATTCAACCATGGAGATATGTACCAGGAGTAACATATACCAAAGAAGGGTATAACATAATATACTATTGATAATGCCAAAATCTTGTCATAGTTCTTGTTAATATTTTTTCTTTAATATTTTTAGTAAAGCAGAGGAAGAAGAAAGAGGCAAGATTCATGATCCCGGCAGATGGATCTCTTTCGTTGTTAATAATCTGTTAGCATATACGGTTGTGTTTCAGCAATTGCTTCCACGATTTATGAGAACTGATCTAGTAGCGCCTAAGAATGCATTAATGTTATTTAGAGTTACAAAAGTACGTGAATTTCATCAGCTAAATAAATATATTATCTTGTATTAAAAAATGTACTTCTTATCTATGTTTATGTAGGTATTTTCACAACCATATTTAGCAAAAATGATATGTGAAGTAGAGAATTGTGTGGATGATGCAGGCCTTAGCAAAGGTCGAATAACTACGAATCAATGGACATCGATTATTAGACAACAGATTCTTGAACTAGAAGGTCCAACGTATCAATATGTTCCCATGTTTTCGACAGCCATCAACCTGCAGGTATTTTTTACTTTCTGAAGATATCTAAATGTACGTCAAACTAGCTTCATTAATAGGTGATTATATTCCATTTCAGGTCGTATGGTTTTTGAGTAATATTAAACAAGCGCATTTAACATCGACCAGTTTGGTGGAAGCTCTGGAAGATAGAAGAAGAGGAAAGCGCTTTCTGCTTTCTCTGTGGGAATTCTTTAGTTGCGAGGAATACTCTTCGGACGACATCAGCATAGAAGAGCGACGACGCGTTCCTGTATTGTTGGCCACTGCTCAACAGCAACTAATAGATATATTTCAAGTAATTGAATTTCTTTTATATCGATAATTAATTGCGTTTTGTTATTTTGAATAGCATATACAATATGATTGTTGCAGATACAACTCGAAGACATTCCACAAGTTGCTATAGTAGCGGACCAAGAATATCACGACAGTATTCTGTCGACTTCTTTCTGTCATCAATCACAGGTATGGATTATTGAAATAAATTTCTATTAAAATTCTTCGATCGCTTAAAAGACGTGATTTTAGATGGAATCTAGCTTTGATTCGAGTAGACCGGGTACTTTCGTACCGTTGCAAGAGGGTAGACAGACATGTCGATATATCGAATATATGGGCGATCCAGAATTGCAACCGGTGCGAACGAACGAATGCGCTTTTCTCGTTAGAAACTTTTACAAGCTATGCTGTTACTTCAATCTCAAGGTATTGTATGTAATCACATCGCTGTTTTTTAGTTTAATAACTTGCGATTCATTTGCAGTATCGATATGAGATAATCGCACTATACAACAGACGAAGCTTCCTTGGTAGTGTTTGTCGACAATTAATTGCCCCACCTACTACGATTGTAAAATTACCTAAACGAACATCAAACGGATTTAGCAGTGGCTCCGAGGAACGACTGCCACCTCGATTAAGTTTACGACCTTTAGCTAATTACAGCTTTCTCATAAGTATATCATTTGGTGTATTGATCGCATGGCTTATCAAGTACGTAGTTTCCGTAATTTCTAAGATCTGTCGAAAAATTATGTCTCAAAATAAGTCTCAAATTATACACAGAATATTTTTTCTTACAGTTATGGTCCTTTTATGTTCCTGGGATTTTTATTTTTAATGTGGATTATGTATGTAGTCATACGTGCAACGTTGCAACACTATTTTCCATCTATCACAAGTATTTTCAAACAAAACACGATTGCACCTTCCATTAATCGATGATGTTTTCGAATTTTAAGGTAATGGATTAGTTTACTGTTTGTAAGCGATTTTGAAACTTTTTTGAGAATAAAGAATAATAATTTTGGATACCTACGTATTTGTAAGTATATTAAATACGATATAAAAAATATATTTAATAATATTACTGTTTGAAAACTATTATACTAAGTAATTACGCTAAGTGATCGCGTTAAATTTACATTATAATTATTTATAAACGAAGGCCTTTGCGTTTTAAAATGACTCTGCAAATTAATTTAATTGCTGAGTATTTTCTAAATTGTTTATTCATATTTTTTATAATTTTATATAAAAAAATTGCATATTAAATTTTGGTATATAAAATATCAAAATTATTTTTGAATGATTTTAGATTATTCCTATATAAGAAGTTATATATTTCTCATTAATTATTGTACTACAATTATACACAATTAAATATATTAAGTTTAATATATACAGTTAAATTAATAAGATTTCTTTTTTTGTGAAAATTTTTTTGTGAAATCTAATTATAATGTAGGTTAAGCTTAATTGTATCCATCGCGCAATTCGCAATGAACGGTACATGCTATATGATATTTACGATTACTATAACATACAGTAACATTAACAATTATTGATTCATCGTCCCGAATGTAATCGAATAGCAAAAGCGCAAGAACGATCAACGCCGCGATCCACTTTTCTTCTGACGTTAACGCGAAACTTAATCAACGTGATGCACATGGAAAAATGAGCTCGCGCATTCATTAGACAAATTGAATTCGGGCACTGAATCGATCAATGAAGCTTCGAGCGCCCGCAAAAAGAATTAACCCTTATATCAGTATCCGCGGATACTTATTGGCCCTTTAAATAAAAAATTGTTTTAAAGCGAAAATTTAACTAAACGCTTTCAGATTTCTACTCTTTGAATAATTTTATACATGGATTAAGGTATTTGAAGTAAATATTAATAATTCATTTTGTGTAAAATTTGTTTCCAATAATTTTAAATTAATGTATTTATTTCAGATAATCTAATTATAAGAAAAACGTATGTATAATTTATTTTTAAAATATTTTAATCATATAACTTTGTTTTAAGTAATAAATAGTTGTTTTAGAAATTCTTCTAATGACTCGTTTGTTGTTAAACGTAATTAAAGTGAATAAAAAAAATCAGATAATTAAAAGAATTTATATGATTTTCATTTATATGATAAAAAAAGATAGAAAGCATTTCTATAAATTTTTTAAACTTTTTATTTGACACTTTAACTAATATTTTAAGAGTTCTTACAAATACTTTACAATAAAATCCCACAAGAAAGTATAAGACATTTGTATTTAAGACAAATTCTAATAATTCTTGATTTTTTTAATTTACGAAATATAAATACAAATAATAAAAAACTTTTGCGTCTCGCCATCATAATCATAACAAAAAAGAAGAGCAAGCTTTGCATATTCCGTAACTTTTGACCACTATAATTATAACGTTATAGTGTCGTTTTGTGCAGTTTTTTTTTTATAAAACCTGCACAATGACCATTTTTATAAAACCTGCGCAATACATTGTG
>Ga0157364_1009248_pt1 | contig 10212 bp, 6 predicted proteins | sample AttsexASBM2_FD_111476 | JGI IMG/M metagenome (GOLD analysis project Ga0157364, IMG submission 111476) | Fungus gardens microbial communities from leaf cutter ant in Ribeirão Preto, State of São Paulo, Brazil - Atta sexdens ASBM2 | ecosystem: Host-associated > Fungi > Mycelium > Unclassified ... | reverse complement strand
CACCTCTCCCTTTGTCTAGAGGTGTGCGACTTTTCACGCGAAACCGAGGTCCATCTTACAATCAAATAAGGATTAGGATTGGGTTAGGTTGTAGGTTAGTAGGATTGGGATAGTAGGCGAAACTTCTCCCTCTACATCTCTACTCCGATTTAATCCTAACTTAACCCAACTTTTATCTGATTATGAGATGGACCTCGGTTCGCGTAGAAAGTCGCACGCTCCTGGGCAGGGGGAAAGATGGAATGGAAGTCGCTTCGCATGGAAAGTCGTGCACCATTTAGCAAGAAGGGTGGAATGGAATTCGCTTCGCGTGAAAAGTTATTATTTCTTGTAAGGGAGTGTGGCATAAATTTTGTGTCCACATTTATAAAATTTATATTTTCTTAATAACTTTTTATCGAATAACGAGTGTGGGCTAAACCTTCTGAGGATCATGACCTTGACTATATATATCAGGTCGAAATCATTAAAAGTGGAACCGTTGTTTTCGATAATTATTTTAAAGTTACTTTAAAACAAAGAAATTTTGTTTTATAGTAGAACTTATTTTTTTATAACTTTTGAAATAATGAGCGTAGACTAAAATCTTCTGAAGATCACTCAGGACTATAACCTTGACAGTACGTCAAAGTCGTGGTCATCATTTTCAATATAAATTAATTCCTAAAGACTCTTTAATGATTGATACAAAATGGTTGGATATAATAGGAATCAAGCATGGTAATTCTTGTGCAAACCAATACAGTCAACAAAACAATTTTATTAATAATTAATCCTCTTACATGATTCGGCTCACTTCTGAGCCATCCTCAGAGACGATATGATGTTCTAATTACAAAAAATTTTTTTACAAATTAATTCATTTCAGTGAGCCACCTCCATCTATTAACGGAAATTATAATACAAAAACGAACTCTAATAATCTAAAATGTATTAAAATTATTGAAAAGTAAATTTGTTGAGGGGAGGGGGGAGCAAAAATGATTTATTATAAAATAATAGAAGGTAGCTCACTAAAATAAAAATTCACCATATCGCAAATACTTAAAATTCTATAATTTCGGTTTAGTCAAAAACTAATCTTTGATCATTCAGCGAAACAATGAAAATTTTTAATATATTTAAAACGTTAATCGCAAAGAAAAAGAAAATAGAAGGAAAAAAACTTTGATATTAATTATAATCCAGATGGACATCAAAATCAAAATTGAATCTTTAATAATTTAATTTTAATGTAACAAAAAATGTACACTGATTGGGCAATAACAACGCTCCGATATTTATCTACAATTGGAAAGTAGGCCTTGGGAAGGGGTCCCTCCAAGTCTGTCTGCAGGTTAAGGCCATGTGTCTGTCTCTTGATGTGTAGCATTTCTGACATCAATCTGTTATTAGGGTTCCTCATCCAAAATTGCAATATTTTCCCAATAAAATTCGTAATCCTTTTTCCAATCGGTCAGTTTTGATCGAATGTGTGGTTGTGTTCCATCCAATATGATTTCTGTGCTCAGCTATTCTCTTCAGCTGTCTTCCTGTTTGTCCTATGTAGCTCGCATCACAATGTAACAGATCTTGTACACATTAGATTTCTTTTCACATGGAAGGGAATCCTTATATTCCTTGATGAATTCAAGCAACTTATTAACATAAAATGATATTCTAATATCCTCGCTGTTTAATCTATTGAATTTTTCGGAAAACGTTGGAACAGTAAATCATGAAGACCCTCCCTCCCCCCCTCCGTGTTTTCGATATTATTATTATCTCGTTTCTTTTTCTTAAAATTAATAGCGTTTTTCAATTGTTTCTTAATATTATCAAAAATGAATTCTAATGGATAATCATTCTCCAACAAGATTTTAATTACAAAACAAAAATTATGAAGATGAAATTTAGGATTCGAAAATAAAATCACTCTATCTATTAAATCATGCACCTCTTTTGAAAAATCGGGTGATGAAACAAGAAATTTAAGTAGTTCTCCGAAAATGTTAATTTATGTCCTTACGAAAAGAAAACCCTCAATTTATTGTATTAACATTCAAATTTAAATATTTCCCATCAAAGTTGAGTGTTGACCGTCAACATTGGATGTCACTTAAGCTTTAAGCATCAATGTTGAGTGACAGTTGAGTGTGACCATGAATATTTGGTGTTGCCTTGGTGTAAACACTCTTAAGTTAGTTAAGCATTGAACATCAATGTTGAATGTCAGTTGAGTATAACCATTAAATTCGGTGAATAATTTGGTACACCATACTATACATCGAATTTGATGATAATATCCAATCGCAGTTTACTCATGATACTCAATAGATGAACATAAACCTTAAACGACTTAATAATAACCTTTGAGTGTCATTTTCAAAATTGAATGTAAGTGTCACTTGAATGTTAATCTTTATGACTGAGAATTAACGTAGAAATGTTGAATATAGATGCGCTGCCAGATTCATTTATGAAAAAAATATATTTTAATACTGTACGCATGGAACATCTTTTTGACAAACTTTATCTAGACTGTGTTCGAAACATTCCGAGTGCCCCCATTATTTTATCCTTGTTGTTCAATATGAAACAAGAATAATATAAAATATAGGGGCTCCAGATGATGTTTTAAAACACAACCTAGATAAAAAGATGTTTTATGTAGCCTTTGTCAAAAAGATGTTTCACGCAGTGATCCTAAAGATGTTGAAGTCCTATTGAGATATATCACAGTTATATACTAACATTCAGTGTTCTTGGATCGAAGCAGCAGTTTCCATAGGATTGCAGTGGTTAAAGCATCATTGGATGGGGTATAATATTGGGTGATTGCTTAGAAAAATAAGGAAATTAATTCCCAAATGAGAGAAAGTTTTTTTTAATTATAATTTTGTCGTGTGTATTTCGAAAAATGTTGCAAATTAATAATATTATTTTAGGAATAAAACAAATTTAATTAATTTTATATAATAAAGCCATTTATTTTGATGATTTTCTTTGGGCGTTAACCTTTAATTGCGTGTAATCTTCAGTTGACGGTCCAAATTTAAGTGTTTTTTAAAGTGCTTAACAAATTTCTTTTTGAGTGTTTAACACTCAAAATAAAATTTTTTCGTAAGGTTGATACTAATCAAATTCGATTTTATTTCGATTATTATTAATAATTAAAGTAACAAAAAGTTTAATTTATCGTCATCGACCTCCATGATAAATTGAATCCTCCGATGCTGAGAATTAAAAATGTCGAGAATCGAATTAATTAAACTGGTAGATATAATTATATCGTCTACATACATACTATATATATATATATATATATATATATATATATATATATATATATATAATAAAAGAATAGCGGTGATCGAATAAAAGACAAGGTTCTACTTTGCAAATTTTGCATGATCAGATCAGCAACGACGGAAGATAATGGAAAAGGGACTGCCATAATTTTGCTTATATATAAAGGTGTTAAAGGTGAAAAACGTGGAGTTTAAAACGAATTCAATAGCTTTAATAAATTCGTCTTTCGATAAACAACAATTGCTAGAAATATACTGCTAATAATCATTAATACAATCAATTGCATAGTTAATCGATTATTAGTTAATAAAAAGACGTTAGTAAAAAAACTAACCACATCCAATGAAATCACGGTATGTTCGTTATTCAAATGAGAGCCAAGCTTAAGCTTCTCAACAATTTGAAAACTATTCTCTATATGACTGTCTGCTTTAGGGATATTTTTTAAAATTATGCTGTATAGAAAAATCGCTAACTGATAAAGAGGACTATCCATGAAGAAACTACTCAAACGAAAAGGGCAATTCTGTTTATATATCTTTGACAAGGCATAGGTTCTCGGAAATATTCTATCATTGCAAAGCATCCTGTATTTTGAATTGGATATATAATCCGTATCTCTCCATTTCACAAGCATTCCCGCAAACTTATAATAACTCTTTTTTTGAGATCTCTCTTAATAACTTCATATGTCTCTGTATTCTGGAGCATCTCACTTTTGATACATACGTTTTACCATCCAAAACTACGATGACATTGCCCCTATCAGCCCGAGTAAAAATGGCACAATTATTCATTTCTTTAATAAAAATTTTAGTTTTTTTAGCTAAATCGAATAATTTTCTATCCACTTCATTACGTTGTATAGGAGACAACGCGAAACTGTTCAATATGGGAATGACTGAAAACCGAGATCCGCTTATCGATAAATAATTTATATTTACTATTTTCAATACACTTAATAAAACCAAAGCTGCAATTTATTTCTAGACGGCAAAGTAAAATTCTCTCCCAGATGAAGAAAACTTTGTATATTTTGAAATATAGAGACGGATGACAGATTCACGAACCACGTCTATTGTAAACGAACGACGTCTATATTCGTGGTCATGTCTATTGTAATGATCCATCATTTTATTATGTCAGCGTTTCCGATTAATATAAAATTTTATTATTGTACACAATTATTTGAATTATGTTAACTGAAAAAGAATCGATAGTTCCAAAACGTACATTTTATTTTTGCTGATTTGTAGATAATTATCTAATTTGTTTGTGACTTATATTTGCTTCATCACTGGCCTTTGTTTATATTTAATTATTAAAAGTATTATTCACCTGAATATCAGAAATGTGAAGAGTATTTCCAAGCAACCATACAACGAAATTCCGAAAGCAGGTTTATCGTTGGATTGCCACAAAAAAAATATCATACTCACAGCTTCGTGATATAAGATAGATGAAGAGACTCTACGCATTGGAAGGTCGATTTGCGCAGCAGCCTGAACTGAAACAAGAATATGTCAAATTTATGGAGCAGTATAAGGCTCTTACGCACATATCATTAATCGAGGAAGATGGACTCCGAGAATATTTATTTGCCGCATCATCCCATTATAAAGAAAGGACCAGAAAAGAGTAGTATTCGATGCATTCGTCTTTTCTGAATCAGAAGTATCATTGAATTGTTAGTAGGTCTATTTTACAGGATATGTTGTTTGAGCTATTAATAAAATTCAGAATCCATCAATGACCGCTGAAGATGGCACGTTCGTAAGAGATTTAGCTAGAGATTTACAAAGGATACTATGAAGATCCCATAGTGATTAGAATATTCAAATATATTGATTGAACATTTTATTGATTTAACATATATGAAATTGCTTTAGCGCTTTTCTTGACAGTCAGATTTAAAGGAATTAACAATTCAAGAAAAGAGTAAATATCACACCGCAATAGAAATATTACATAATTTTTATGTGAAATATTTATTCACAGGAACGCACAGATTGGAGAAGGAAGATTGTTTACTACAGCAAGAATAGAGTTGCTTTAAAGCGCAGGATTTCATCTTCGTAAATAAAAAAAGAAAGAAACGATAAACAAACATTATGGATAGATAAGAAAGAGAATAGCTTTTTGATGTGCATGAGACATTAAGAATTCTCGGATTACTTTGGAATTCGGAACAAGATCGTTTACAGTATAAAATTCAATTAAATGGAGCTGCAACAAAGAGACAGGTCATCGCTTATTCAAAAGTATTTAATCCTTTAGAACTCGGGCCTATATTAGTGATAGCTAAGCAATTAATGCAACAATTTTGGAAAGAACAATTAGTTTGAGATGAAGATTTACCGTACTTACTAGAATATTTACTAGAATATTGGACAAAATATTATGGACTTTTTGAACGCGACTTTTGTCAGTGCCTCGCAATATCAACCCAGACAACAGTTTGTATTCTATTCTATTCTAGAGCTACATACTTTCCATGATGCCTCAAAAAGAACCTATGGCACGTATGCTTATATTGAATCTGGGCAGGACGTGTGTCTATGTGCTTGATGTCAAGATCCAGAGTAGCCTCCTTAAAATCATTATGCTACTTTGTCTAGAATTAAACGCGGTGTATCTAGCGGCAAGGTATCAAAGCATGGAGAAAGTGTGAATTTTCTGAACAAATTAGTAGTGTAATTTTCTAGATAAATTCAACATGATTTTAAGCTGGATCAATATTTACTCTCACAAATTAAAAACCTATGTTATCAATAAGCTAGCAGATATTCAAAGATTTACTTCTGACAAAAAATGATGTCATATATTGCCAGATAGTAACCTGGCAGATCAAGGAGTACCACAGAAGAAGAATTGATGGGTAATAGTTTGTGGTGGTATGGACCACACTAACAGCACGATGGCTGACCAAAACCTCTATAAGCAGTAGTGGCAGATTTACCTAAGGATTATTTGAGAAGGTTTGTAAGACCATTTAAAATTACTAGTAGGAGTAGACTATGTAGGTCTTATAAATTCATGAAGGTAAAAGAAAAAGTACAATAACTATAGTTAAAAGATATATTGCCTTTTTTGTTTGCTTTGGTACAATTTAAGGCATCTAAAATCAAAGATTTAACGACAGAAATGTTTTTACAGCATTAAGATTCTCTAGAAGAAGACTGTATATAACTATTCCGACAATGCAACGAACTTCGTGAGAGCAGCGAAAGAATTGAAGAACATTTATCAATTTGTGCAGAACTAGAGGAAATCAAGACTAATTGTAAATTAGCTTCACAATAGGGATAGACTGGAAATTCATTCCTCCCAGATCTCTCAATTTTAGAGACCTGTGGGAGGCAGCAATTAAAGCCGCCAAAAGACATTTATATACTGTCACGCAAAACTTCATTTTAACATACAAAGAATTCAGCACGTTATTAGCTGAAATCGAGTCAATGTTAAATTCTCGATTCTCTTATTTTCTTATCTCCGATTTAATGACTTTATCACTGCCCATTTCTTGATCGAAGACTTACAATCGGAACTGGTATAGAGAAACTGGATAGATGCATCTAGTAACACTCTATCTAGTTGACAATATCAACAAAAAAAATCAAGCAATACTATTGGAAGCATTGCAAAAAAAAATACTTCCATCAATTGCAAATACGCGTTAAATGTATCACGACTCAAAGAAGGAGATTGGAAGCATTGGAAATTGGAACGATGGTCTATATATATAGACTCTCTATAATAGACCAGGGAGACGATTAAATAGCATCTACGACGGAGACAAATGATCGATCATAATCTGCGCGCGTCTTATACGATTACCGACATTACATAACATTGCGAATTGCATAGAGACATTATATTAAGACGTATAGATTTTAATTGAATAGAAAATGGCGAACCTACACATGGCTTATGCGGGATCTACAATAGGAGTAACGGTCATAAACGGTCGCGAAATTTTTAGTTCAGAAAATTGATCACTCATATAACTAACATAACTAATTATTCTTCTTATATTTGGTTGTGATCAATTTCCTACAACTTAAGACCCCCGCGACCATCTACGATTCCTATTATAGATCCTGCATTAAGTGTTGGCTGTTAACTGACATGTATATGAAATACAATAAGAATATTATATTAACAATAAATGATTTATTAAGACCGTATATGAATATGTAACAAGTAAGAGTTTAATGCCTATAATAGTTGAAACTGGATCTTAGATGCTTTAAATAATTTCTTGAATTTATATGCTAAATATGTAGTCACAAACTGCGCTTCGAAATGATTTTTCGGACTTATAAATGTAATTAAACTATAGTAATATCGCAAATTAAATTGATAAGCAATTTAATAATTTGATTATATTAATATTTGATTATTGCCAAATATTCTGCTTAATTTGTTAACAACATTAATAAAATTTGCAAAATTGAATATTGTTAAAGAAAAAATAATTATCTGATATGTAAAATAGACGAGAATAAAATGTTATGACCACAATTCTATCATAATAAATAATATAATGTTATGAAAATGACAGGTTGTATTTTGGATACAAGAACAGAAGCGAGGAAGTATATGAAGCGTTTTCCATTAGATTCAATAATTATTTAATTTTGCCATAAGTGTATGTACATTTATGTTTCTGATTTATATTAATATTAATTATATGTTTATATCGTTTATTTATACTAATTTATAATCCTATCATTATGATTTATACATATAGTCATTTAGACATTTTGCAGTGATATTAATATTTATAAATGTAATGTAATGCATATTTGCTTTTATTTCTGTTTCTCTTTCTTTCGCATCTTAGTCATCACAAATTGGCTACGCCATTACGTATCCAATCAATCAAAATTATATCATCTATGCCATCTCTTACTAGTATCCCTAGAATTGCGGAAGCGAGCCTTCTGCTGGGGAGATAGGACATTACGAAGCGAGTGAACTATGGCTGTTATTTTTGTCATTCTACTTAGAAATATAGTGCTCGAATAAATTTGCAATTTAAGGGAATGCTGGAATGACGCGGCTAAATTTGATCGATGTCGACAGTACAAATTTTTTAATTTCAAATAAAAAAAATCGATAATAATGATTTCATTCATTTCTTATATTATCATTCTTTCTCATTCAAACACACATTTGTTCTTATTTATATAACATATTATTTATATAATATATTGCAACATCATCTCTTACAATATCAAACACCTACTACTAAACACAATTACTGCTTTGTTTACTATTCCAAGTCTTCATTCAGCATTCGTATACACGTAATTTACAGATCGATATAAATCTTTTTTTTTAAGCTTTTAATCTTAGATTCATAAATTCAGTATTATTTGCGTACGTAAAATGCTGGATGCTGAACTGTCGTTTTGTCCATAAGATCTATAAAACTTTGATATTAAGAAAACATCTATTTCAGGTGACACTCTACAAGTTGAAAAAAATGTAAATTTTTAACTTTTTTTTTTTATAGTATGAAGTCCACTGCAGCACCTTCTAATTTTGCATCTACTTTCATCCTGTAAAAGGATTTTTGATTCCGTTCTGTAAATTCGGAAATTTATATCAATCTGCAATGTCGCGACAATTTGATTACTCTAGCATTCCTTTAAGGGGATCCTAAAGCCGTCTGTATTACCAACTAAATCGTGTAATTTTTGTATAACAAATATTTTTTTCTCTTTCACAAATTTAAAAATCCTTTTCCAAAATTAAAGTATATGCATTAATACATGTCTATGAGATGGAGTTTATGCCAAGAACAATAAAAAATTTCAAAATTGATATATTTTTTACTATTTCTTAACATGGCGTCTCAAGCTGTCAAGTCGTCACAACATTTGCTTGATATGAAAATTTTGTAATCTATACTTACGAAATAATAATCCACAAACACATAGTTTGCACAAATAAATAATGTCAATAATAATGTCTTAAAATTAGACTTAGATGCTTTATCGCGACGAATTTGCATAGATTGCATGAAATATTGCTGTGGTAGTATTGTATATATAAAGACATGATGCGCAACGCGCGGCGTGACCTCTTAACAGCTGAAGCTAGCATTCGAAAAAACAGCTAATGGTCTTTACAAAAGGAGTATTCGAAAGTTCTGTGCCCTATGCAATTCGGAAGAACTAATTATAATGAGTAGGGAATTATGCGCTGCATAATAAATTTGATAACATTTTGCACAGTTATCTTTATTTGATTTATTGCACATTTGTACTTACCATAATATTTCATTCCTTCTATTGAGTCTATTTTATTTATGTATTTTTAGTTTGGCGCTAATAATTATTCTTTATAGAAGCAATATAAGTTTTGAATGTAACCTTTCAAAGGTGAACCGGGATATGTCAGAATTGCTAAGCAAATATTAAAGTCACTAGATTTATAAAGTACTGCAAACTCGCCTTCATTTTGACACGGCCATTTCAAATTTGTATATACATACTTTATTTGGGAAAATGAAGCCTTCAAGTATAAATAAATGTTTTTTTAATTGTAATTAGTTTATTTATAACAATATATATGAATGCTTAATTTATTTATTATTTAGTTTAATATGGATTTATTTGTTGTAGAAGTTTAATACATAAAAGTGCACGAAGAAACGTAAATACAATTTAAATACAACTAACCATCCACCAATCATGCTTGAAACTGTATACTATGCACTTCCGTCATATTGACGCAACATTTCAGAAATCAATTGCGATATTATACTTTATAAATCTAATGACTTTAGCGAATATCCGAGTTTAACCGGAACGCAATAAAAAATTATTGGCTACTTGTGATAGAGTTGGTGACTTCATTGATAAAACATTTAATATATAGAGCATTTTAGCATTCATTGTCAATTCATTG